>ERZ773035.402-NODE-402-length-36344-cov-5.328557_pt1 | contig 36344 bp, 35 predicted proteins | sample MGYA00511487_ERZ773035 | MGnify/ENA primary metagenome ERZ773035 (study PRJEB29015, sample SAMEA2737985) | human oral metagenome | biome: human oral; feature: human-associated habitat; material: dental | place: China | collected 2024 ...
AGGTGTGCTGCATAGCCACTCGAAAGCTTATATCAAGCGATTCTGCCTATAGGAAATAAACAATAAAGGTATGCTGCATAACCACTCAAAAGCTTATATCAAGAGATTCTGTCTATAGGAAGTAAACTATAAAGGTGTGCTGCATAGCCACTCGAAAGCTTATATCAAGCGATTCTGCCTATAGGAAATAAACAATAAAGGTATGCTGCATAACCACTCAAAAGCTTATATCAAGAGATTCTGTCTATAGGAAGTAAACTATAAAGGTGTGCTGCATAGCCACTCGAAAGCTTATATCAAGCGATTCTGCCTATAGGAAGTAAACAATAAAGGTATGCTGCATAGCTATTCAAAAGCTTATATCAAGAGAGAACTCAATAATTGTAAAGGAGAAACTCAACATGTTCCAATAAAGAAATAGGTGTACTGCATTACTTGCGTTTTGCTCTTTATATGGTGCCTGCATCCTTTCACTTTTTCACCTTTTCAACCTTTCACCTTTATCCCGAGGTAGATTAGGAGAGGATGTACCTGTCAACAGATAGCGTGAAAAGGTTAAAAAGCGCATTCGGAAATAAATCAATAGGTGCTATGGGCATTATTTCTTATCCCCAATTCGCACAATTTAAAGGTAAAAAGTGAAAAGGTAGAAGGGTATTTCTTGGATGAAGGAAGAAGAAATAAAGATGAAGGATGAGATGACGGTAGGTTTCCTATTTCCCTTATCCTATACCGATATTTCACCGGCAATCGACTGATTCATCAGTTGACGAATGAGGTTGCTGTCTCGATGCAGTGCTTGCAGGTGCATCAACTTGGTTAAGGCCGCTTCAACCGTACTGTCGTAACCACTCACCACACCTGCATTTTTGAGTTGAAAGCCTGTGTCGTATCGTTCCATCTCTACCGATCCCGCTATACATTGACTGATGTTTACCACCACAACTCCGCGCTCTCACTGCCTTTTTCACCAAATAGAGGGCTTGTATATCGATACCAATGTCTCCTTCGCTGATCTCAAACAGACGCTTCTTTACTTTACCAAGGAGATGTTCGGTAAGTCCAAAATACGCCTAAGACCCTCTTATTTCCCTTTCACCGAACCCAGCGCGGAAATGGACATCTATTGGGGGTTAAACAACGAAATTGACTACCGCATCACCAAGGGTACAGGTTGGCTTGAGATCATGGGCTGTGGTATGACTGACCCCAATGTACTGAAAAACTGCAATATAGACCCTGAAAAATACTCTGGTTTTGCTTTCGGTATTGGGCTGGAACGTGTCGCTATGCTACTATACCAAATAGGAGACATACGCGCTTTCTATGAGAATGATGTGCGCTTCTTAGAGCAATTCAAAAGTTCTATATAACACACCTAAACTCTTGATAAACAAACAATTATGTTCAGACATCAAGGAAAAAAGCGTTCTGCCAAGAATAACTTACAAATAGCAGTCGTACTCTCCTTCGTGGCGGGTATAGTCAATGTAGTGGGCTTCCTTTTCTTAAGTAGGCTCACAACCAATGTAACTGGGCATTTCGCTTTTTTCATTCATGATATCTCTATAGCTGAGTTCTGGAAGGGTACCATCTACCTGTGTTATATCCTTTCCTTCCTCTGTGGCTCATTTACTTCGGGCTGGCTGATTGAAGACGCCAACTATCACAAAAGGCAAAATAAGTATTTCAGGCCTACCCTCTTGGAATGTTTGACTCTCGGTTGTGTTATCCTTTTCAATACCCTATGGGAGCATTTTCCGCATGAGTTGACTACCTTTATGTTGCTCTATGCCATGGGGTTGCAAAACTCCTTTGTGACCAAAATCTCCAACGCTACCGTCCGTACCACCCACCTAACAGGCTTGTTTACCGACTTAGGCATTGAGCTTTCCCAATTATTCTATATCAGAAGAAACAATTATCTACAACAGGAGAAAAATATAAAAAATAGTATCAGACTACGGCTATTTATCGTTATTTTTTTCTTCTTAGGCGGCTTTTTTGCAGGATTCGCTTTCGTGAAACTTTCCTTGGGGATCAAGACCCTTTTCTTTGCTATCGCTATCCTATTGGCTGGCCTATATTACGATGATGTCCGCTTTAGGTACCTCACCGAACGAAGAAAACACCGAAACCATCCAAGACATACCAAACACTCAAAACATCCAAAACACACACCTACTCTCCTTAACATACCCTAAGTATATGCCATTTTGTCACTTTTCAATCTTTGGCAGTACTTTTGCTATGAATAAGAATTAGTAATACAAAATAATACACCCATGAATACAGGACACACTCATAACGAAGGCGACCTCTACGCTGATGACATTCATGATGCAGAATTTCAAGATGCTGAAATTATAGATGAGGAAATACACGACAACCCTACCCCTGCTCAAGAGGCTTCTTACGCACAAGAAGAACCCCAAGTAGTAGAGGCTCAAGTGCAGGAAGAAACTGAAAATCAATACAATAACACTCAAGCTGAATTTGCTGAAAAACAAGCCGAAGCAGAAAGACAAGCCAGCGATGCAGCTCAGGCCGATGAGGCTATTTCTATCTTGGAAACAGAGCTACACAAGGAAAAGGATAAGTTCATGCGCCTCTTCGCTGAGTTCGAAAACTATAAGCGACGTACTGCCAAAGAGCGACAAGAGCTACTCAAGTCAGCAGGACAAGATGTCATACAGGCTATGCTCCCTGTCCTAGATGACTTTGATCGTGCTCTTGTGGAAATCTCCAAAAGCGAGGACGAAAACTTGCTCCGTGGCGTGGAACTTATTCACAGCAAGCTCCTCAGTACCCTCCGTTCCAAAGGTTTGGAACAAATCCCTGTGGCTGCCTCCGATACCTTTGATAGCGACATACACGAGGCACTGACCCAAACCACTGCTCCTACTCCTGAACTTAAAGGAAAAATCATTGATGTAGTAGAAAAAGGATACAAATTAGGAGAAAAGATTATCCGCTACCCTAAAGTGGTAGTAGGACAATAGGCTTTCTTAGTGATTGAATAAATGAAAAAAGATTATTACGAAATTTTAGGCGTTAGCAAAACAGCTACTGCCGCTGAAATAAAAAAGGCCTACCGAAAAAAAGCATTGGAATATCACCCCGACAAAAACCCTGGGGACAAAGAGGCCGAAGAAAAATTCAAAGAGGCTGCTCAGGCCTATGAAATACTGAGCGACGAACAAAAACGAGCACAATACGACCAATTCGGACACGCAGCCTTTGAAGGTGGCGGTGGCGGTTATAGTTCTATGGAGGATATCTTCCGTAACTTTGGAGATATCTTCGGTGGACACTTTAGCGGCTTTGGTGGATTTGGTGGCTTCGGCGGAGGAAATTCTCGCTCTTATAGAATAAAAGGAGGGGATCTACGTATCCGTGTAAAACTTACCTTGGCCGACATCGTAACTGGTACCGAAAAGAAAGTAAAGGTGCTTCGTAAGGTAAAGGCCGAAGGTGCCACTTATAAGACTTGTAACACCTGCCATGGCAACGGAAGTATCGTCCGAGAGGTCAATACCATGCTCGGCCGTATGCAATCTTCCTCCCCCTGCCCTACTTGTGGCGGAAGCGGTGAAGTGATTGACAAAAAGCCTGATGGTGCCGACGCCCAGGGTCTCAAATCGGTAGAGGAAACTGTTACTATCAAGATTCCTGCAGGGGTAGTAGAAGGTATGCAGATGAAGGTACCTGGCAAGGGGAACGAAGCCCCTGGCAACAATAGTATCCCTGGAGACTTATTAGTGCTTATTGAGGAAATAGAACATGAAACCCTCAAGCGCGAGGGAGAAAACCTTCATTTAGACCTATATATAAGCATGCCTGAAGCCGTCTTGGGTACTTCCAAGGATATAGAAACAGCCACAGGAAAGGTGCGTATCAAGCTCGAAGAGGGAATCCAATCAGGAAAAATCCTACGCCTCAAGGGCAAAGGAGTGCCTAACCTCAACGGATATGGGGCTGGAGACTTACTCGTACATGTAAATGTATGGACTCCTAAAACCCTTACCAAAGAGCAGAAGAACTTCTTCCAAAAAATGATGGAAGATGACAACTTTACCCCACAACCCGACAAATCAGAAAAGAGCTTCTTTGAAAAAGTCAAAGATATGTTCTCCTGACTGACCCGTTGGCTATGGGCTAGGTTATCATAAGAAAGAATCTCTAATACTATATATGATGAGAAAAATTTTACTAATCCTTGCTTTGATTATGACTTATAATACGCAAGCACAACAACCACTCACTCCTGAGAAATTATGGGAATTGCACAGGGTAAGTGGCATCGGGCTGACACCTGATAAAAAACAGGTCTTACTGAGTGTTACCACGCCCAATGTGGCCGAAAATTCCTTCAAAAAGGAGTTTTACAAATTGGACGTCAGTGGAGGCAAGCTCATTCCAATTACCCAAGAACAGTTGGAGAACCTCACCATTAAGTACAATGCGGACAAGACCCTTAAGCTCATACATAAGGAAGTAAAACTCCGCCCCGTCTTGGGTAAGGACTTCTATAAGGAATTGGACAAATCCACAGGGAAGGTATACGAAGGCTTAGACCATCGTCATTGGGACAAGTGGAACGAAGGGGCTTACAACCATGTGTTTATTGAAAAAATATCCAATGGTACCCAAACCGATATTATGCAGGGCTTGCCTTATTACTGCCCTCAGATGCCCTCCGGCGGAGAGGAAGACTACATATGGAGCAACGATGGTAAAAAGGTTCTCTATGTAACCAAGGCCAAAGTAGGTACTGACTATGTGGTAAGTACCAATACTGACATCTATCAGTATGATATAGAAAGTAAAACTACAACCAACCTCACCGAAGGTATGATGGGCTACGATACCCACCCTTCTTTTAACAAAGATGGTGTTTTAGCTTGGCTAAGCATGAAAGAGGACGGTAACGAAGCGGATAAGAATGACCTATATATCCTCCACGAGGGCAATAGGATCAACCTTACTGGCTCTTGGGACAATACCGTTTTTAGCTACATTTGGAGCAATGACGGAAAGAAAATCTACTTTACCGCTGCTACCCAAGGTACCCAGCAGCTCTTCGAAATAGAGCCTTTTGCGAAGAACCCTACCCCTAAGCAACTCACCAAAGGAATCTTTGATATAGGTGATATCTTAGGCCAGTCAGGCGACCTCTTAGTGGTTTCTCGTAATGATATGAATAGAGCCGCCGAGATATACACTGTCAATCTCAAAGGACGTAAAGCGCCTTTGGAGGTAAAACAGCTCTCTCATATCAACGATGATCTCTATAAGAACATAGCCAAGTGCCCTGTAAAAGAGCGCACTATAAAAACCACCGATGGCAAGGATATGCTCGCTTGGGTTATCTATCCACCTGATTTCTCTCCTAAAAAGAAATACCCTACCCTACTCTATTGTGAGGGAGGGCCTCAATCGGCACTAACTCAGTTCTACAGTTTCCGCTGGAACCTCCAACTGATGGCCTCACAGGGTTATATTGTCATCGCTCCTAACCGTCGTGGTATGCCAGGACATGGAGTAGCTTGGAATGCCGAAATTAGTGGCGACTGGGGCGGACAGGTGATGAAAGACTATTTAGCTGCCATTGACGATATCGCCAAAGAGCCTTATGTAGATACTTCACGCTTGGGTGCTGTGGGGGCTAGCTACGGAGGATATTCTGTATATTACCTAGCTGGTATCCACAACAAACGTTTTAAGACCTTTATCGCTCACTGCGGGGTATTCAATACCAAGAGTATGTACGGCACTACTGAAGAGATTTTCTTCAACCGACATGAGTTCGGAGGAGATTATTGGGATAAAGGCAATGCCATAGCTCAAAAGGCCGTTACCGAGTTCAACCCTATAGAGAAAGTAGAGGCTTGGGATACTCCTATTCTCATCATTCATGGCGGCAAGGACTATCGTGTCCCTGAAGAACAAGGCTTCCAAGCCTTCACCGCTGCCCAGCTCAGAGGAATCAAGAGCAAGCTACTCTACTTCCCCGACGAAAACCACTGGGTATTACAACCTCAGAATGCACTCCTTTGGCAGCGTACCTTCTTTGGTTGGCTCAAAGAAACCCTCAAATAAGTATTCAATAGTTTGCATGATATAATTGTAATGAAAGAAGCCAAAATCCGCGGATTTTGGCTTCTTCTTGTCTCCTATGATAAGGCGAGTCTTAGTACTGCTCTAACAGATACTTGATAAGATCGGTAGTGGTAAGCATACCTACCAAGTTTCCATTTTCAGTAACAGGCAAGGCGTGGAAAGTTTGTCCTGCAAGTATCTCCGCGGCTTCCTTGATAGTAGTATCAGGTGAGATAGAAAGCGGTACCTTGGCCATTACTTGTGGAATGGTGAACATATCATACACTACACTATCCACATGCTTTTCGTCATCAGAAAGGTCAGCAAAGCTAATACGCAACAAGTCGGTGAGGCTCAGTACTCCTATAAGTTTGCGCCCTTCCACTACTGGAATATGACGAATGTGGTGTTTTTTGAACAATGCCTCTGCCTCATACAAGGTCTTAGTAGGGTCTATTGTTACTACGTCCTTAGACATAATCTGGGAAACGGGAACTCTTTGTTTCATATCTTTATAATATTAATTAATGACTTTTTTGCACTACAAAGTTAATAAAAAATATTTGAATTATAGCAAAAAATCCATTTTTATTTTCCGTTTTTTTTTCGTATATTTGCATTTCGTAGATAAAAGATAAAAGGTAAAAAGTAAAACCCATTGGGTGCTACCTTTTACCTCTTACTTTCTACCTTTTACCTCTTTCTTACCCTCTACTTTTTACCTAATTTTCGATTGCACATTCTCCAGCATAGGTACAAACCCAAAGGTTCCATATTCCTCTTTGTTGAACTCATTGGCCGAAAGGCGTGTAAAGACGGTCATAATCTGCTCGCCTTTCCCTATAGGGATTACTAGCCGCCCTCCGATCTTCAGTTGTACCAGTAACTCCATAGGCACCTCTGGCGCCCCTGCGGTTACCAAAATACGGTCATAAGGTGCTTGCTCTATATAACCCTTATAGCCATCCCCAAAAATCATTTTTTTAGGCATATAACCCATTCGCTCTAGTAGAAGTTTGGTCTTCTTGAAGAGCTCTTGTTGTCTTTCTATCGTATAGAGTTCTACCTTCAGTAGTACCAATACGGCCGACTGGTAGCCGCTTCCTGTACCTATCTCAAGCACTTTCTGTCCTGATTGCACCTCTAGCAACTGTGTCTGGAATGCCACTGTATGAGGGCGAGAAATCGTCTGATCTGCACCAATAGGAAAGGCTATATCTTGATAAGCTCTTTCTTCAAAAATACTGTCTAAAAACAAATGTCGGGGAATGGTTCTAATGGCTTGTAATACCTTTTCATCAGAGATCGGGTACTGCGGACGCTCTGAAAGCTGTCGCGCCAAAAGATTTCGCATCCCTTGATGTCTTGCTGTATCCTTCATTTCTAATGATTAACAAATAGTGACTAACGACAAATGACTAGTGACAATAGGATTAGTCACTAGTCATTTGTCACTAGTTATTGATTTTATTCTTTCTTCTTAAACAGTCCATCCAAGAGGTTGTTTACTGCTTTTTTAGCTTGGTCTTTAGGAGCTTGTTGTTGGGTTTTGGTAGTATCGGCAGGGTTAGCTTGTGTTTTACCACCTATAATTTTACCCAAAGCATCTGTGGCTTTGTTCATGGCTTCTCCTCCTATCTTCTCGGTAATCTTGTTGGTTACTTCATTGGTTACCTTATCCATTACCTTGTCTGTTAGCTGATTGGCCTGTGCTTTGGCTACCTGTAGGGCTAGGTTATTTACCACCTGTTTCATATCGGTAGAGACCTGGGGCTTGGTAAAGTTACCTCCCATATTCACATTCACTGGAATATCCCCCAACTTCTGCTGCTCGGTAGCGGTAAGCTTAGCCAATAGAGCCGAAGCATCTGGCCCGAGCATTTTAGCTGGTACATTGAAGGTTAGTTTGTAGTCCATCGTTTGGTCAAAACCATGGGTTCCTGCTACATTGATAGTACTACCATTCCACTTAATTGTGAAAGGTTTTACTACCACACGACCATTCTCAAAGGTTACATTGGCCTTAAGATCTTTAAGATTGAGCTTGGAGAGGTTCAGCTGGGTGAACTGTGAATCCAAGGCTGAAACCAGTGGAGAGGTTTGTTTCACATGGCTATCCAACAGGGAAGCGGAAAGACTTCCAGAAAGCGAATTAATATCGGGAGTGAGCTCTGGAGTGAGCTTTCCTGTTACATTGATCTTGGAGCTAAAGAATCCTTCTACCACCTTGGCAATAGGCATGATCTTCTTAAGCATATCTATCTGAGAGAAAGATTCTGTAACATTGAGCTTGGTCATATCTAGATCCACAGCAAAGGTAGAGGTATCTCCCTTGGTAGATACATTTCCTGTAACGGCTGTTTTTCCTCCAAATATATCAGTCTGTAAGTTCTGTAGGCTTACTCTTTCATCTTTGATAATAAGCTTACCTGAGACATTGTTTAGGTTAAGCTTATCATAGAGTATAGTCTTTGCCTTGGCATCGAGGGTACAATCTAGGAAAGCAGGAATTTTGATAGAGGCTCCTGCAGTAGAGGTATTTGTAGTGGCTGGCTTCGTCTCAGCAGGTTTTTTCTCCTCTTGCTTAGGGGTTTCCGCTGGCGTATCGGTTTGCATGAAGTCACCCACATCTATATGGTTGGAGGCCAAGGAGAAGTTCCCTTTGAGCACTTCATTGCGCAAAGTAAAGCCATAGAAGTTTTCCAAAGTTCCCTTGATATTAAAGTCCGTTTTTCCTGTCTTGGCGTCCAGTTCGGTAAGCTCTATCTTGGCGTTATTGAAGGAAAGCCCTGCCTTGTTGATATGGAAAGGCTGTAGGAATCCTGCCCCAGAATAGACAAACTTTTCCAAAGAGGCATGCCCTGCATTGCGAATACGCTCGTAAGCTTTTTTCTCTACCGACGCCATATCAAAAGAAGTAGTTATATCGGCCTTGAGGATTCCCTTTAGGTCTAAATCCATCTGTACAGGATAGGCTTTTTGGATATTCTCCAAATTGATAGTTCCTTTAAGGTCTGCATCCACAAGCATATTCCCTGTAAGGTTCCTTAAAAGGGCTTTTGCAGAGAAAGCATCTTGGTCTATCGTGAAGGCAAAACGATTGATATTCACATAAGTATCTTCCAATTTCTCTGTATCATTGCCTATCTTGACATCTATATCGATATTCTTAACCGACTTAGGCAAGGACGGATACTTGAAAGACGCATTATTGGAGAGCATACGAATATCCAACTTAGGAATAGTCGTAGGGGTATATTTGCCCGCTACCTTCCCGTTGATTGTAAACTCACCTGTTGTCTGTACCCCCTCTATACTCTTGGTATAAGCAGCAGGAATCAAGTCTAAACAGTTCTTAAAGGTAGTCTTAGGCGTCTTGAAACTTAGGTCATAGAGCTGACCATCGTCTAAAAGTTGTACAAAGCCATCAAAATTAAGCTCTAAGTCGTTTAGTTTTAGTGTATTGTCCTTTAGCGTATATTTTTGTTGATTAAGGTCTATACCCAAGATCGCATCAAGGGTTACCACATTGTTGCGCGAAAAGGCCGTACCATCAGAAGCAAAAGACAATTTAAGCGATGTAGTAGTCTCTAAATCAAGCACTTGATTTGCAAAGTTTCCTTTTCCTTTGTGATAAAGACTATCCACTATTACACTCATCTTTGAGCCATCTTCCTTAAAGGTAAAGCGCAGGTTATCAATGCTATACTCATTTAAGTCAAGAGAGAAATTATTTGGCTCCTCACTCTCTGGAGTATCCGAGGTGCTTTTAGCAATGTCAAAGTTGCCTTTGCCTGCTTCATTTATACGTACATTTACCACTGCATCGGCTATGGAGAAGCCTAAGAGTTTGTAAGGTTCATTGTCTTTCTTAAAGAGTATATCCTTAAGGTTCACCTTTGCAGAGAAATTACCCACATAGGCCAAGGTATCTCCCTCAAAAGGGGCGTTGTTAATCACCTTCAGTCCGCCCACTTCCACCGTTGCATTGGGGAAGTTCTTAAATACACTGAGGGAGAAGTCCGTAAAACTGATTTGTGCATCTACACTTTCGTTCACTTTCTCCATGATTTTCTCCTTTATGGTGTTCTTAAAGAGAAAAGGAATGGAAACAAGTAGCAGTATCAAGACCACAAAAATAATTCCAATAATTTTAAAAAACTTTTTCATCTATATACAGGGTTATAGGGGTTTAGGGTTTAGGGGTTAGAGGTTAGGAATTAGTCACTAGTCGTTAGTCACTCGTCACTAGTCATTTGTCACTTATTAAGGAGTTTGTACTCCTCATAGCATTGGGTAAGAGCATCTAAGAACTGTAGGTCATTGGAGTTTTTGATAAAGTCCTTAGAATAGTTACAATGGCGAAGCAAGTCCTCCAATTTGTCTTTGTCTATACCTAAGATCTCACTAAGGCTCTCCCTGTCATATTTGCTATTGAGCATAGAGCGAATCTCATCACTCTGTTTCATCTTCTTGAGCTTTCTAAGATCTTTCTCTCGGCTGCTAAAGAGCTTATAGATAGTACCTACTGGATTTCCTATAGCTTCCAATACTTTTCCAGCCGTTGAAGGCGCTCCTGTACGAGGTTCATAGCCCAAGTCCAAACCAGAGATACTGTACTGCTTATTGGTATTGATAGGCATATACTTGGCATCTATAGCCAAATAACCTGTAAGGCGATAGGGTGAGATAACCACCTCCTCCAAGGCATAGGCCAATTCCGTCAGCCCGATACGCGTGCCAGGAAAGCGAATCATATCCTGAGTCACTTTGATCTTGATCGACTTAAAACCAAGGTAAGAAAAGTGCAATGTATCATTCACCGCCGCACGAATGGCAAAATCTCCCTTAGCATTGGTGATAGCTCCTTTTACTTGATTGATATTCAGTATATTCACATTATCCAATGGCAGATTTGTCTTGGTGTTAAAGACATTTCCTCGCATAACCGTCTCCTCCTGTGCCCATGTGGCAAAGGACAAGAATAGTAGAAAAAAAAGAAAACCGTTTTTCATAAAACACTTGCTTTCAACAAATTAACAATACAACTACTCAACTTCAAAATCTGCCCCAAATATAAGAAAAAAAATAATAATTGTCAATAATTTCTCACTAGTCACTTGTCATTTGTCACTAGTCACTAACCTCTATTTTCTCTTTTTCCGTTTCTTAGAAAAGGTATCAGAAGCATCTTTGCGTTTAGGCGCTCCTTTTTTATCTCTTCTATCGGCTGGCTTATGGTCTCTTCTTTCCTTCTTATCCTTCTTATCCCTTTTGTCTTTCTTTCCTTTGTCGCCAGCTCCTTTTTGTTGGGAGATTTCTATATGAATGGAGCGGTTGTCCATCTTAAAATCAGCAAAAGTGTCCAATACCAGCTGGGTCATCTCCGCTTCGGTATTGAAGAAGGAAAAAGTATCCTTTACATCTACCTTGAAGATGTCGTTCTTGCCCAGACCAATATTCTCCCTAAGAAAATCCTTCAGTAGGCGCCAGTCGTAACCATCGCGCTCCCCTATATTGATAAAGTAACGGGTCTCTCCTTCGGTAGAGAAAGACTTGCCTTCTGTAGTTTCCGCATTGAGGTCTTTGGACTTGCTGTAATAGTTATAGAAACGGTTGAACTCCACCGCTACCATACGCTGAATCAGCTCCTCGCGGTTCAGGTCGCTCAGCACATCATAAATGGCTGGCAGATACTCATTCACGGCAGGATTCACCTGGGTATCCTTAATCGTATTGGCCAAGTGGTAGAGCTGTATCTCACAGATTTCCATACCACTAGGGATAGACTTGTACTCAAAAGTCTTTTGGATAATCTTCTCTATCGTCTTGATACGCTTGGCTTCACTCTTGGTAAGGATCACCATGGAAACGCCCGACTTTCCTGCACGCCCTGTACGGCCACTGCGGTGAGTGTAGGTCTCTATCTCGTCAGGGAGTTGGTAGTGGATCACATGGGTAATATCATCTACATCTATCCCTCGAGCAGCCACATCGGTAGCCACCAGCATTTGAATTTGCTTAGCACGGAAACCTTTCATCACTAGGTCACGTTGGTTTTGGCTTAGGTCGCCATGGAGGGCAGCCGCATTGTAACCATCCTCTATCAGCTTTTCGGCTACCGCTTGGGTATCACGCTTGGTACGGCAGAAGACTACAGAGAAAATAGACGGATTGGCATCGGCCAGACGCTTGAGAGCCTCATAGCGCTGACGACCATTGACGATATAACATTCGTGGAGTACGTTGTTGGAGGCTTGGTTCTTATGCCCTATGGTAATCTCCTTGGGCTTATACATGAACTCTTTAGCGATTTTGGCCACCTCGGCAGGCATCGTAGCCGAGAAGAGCCAAGTATTTTTTTCATCAGGTGTTTCGGATAATATAGAGCAGATATCCTCATAGAAGCCCATGTTGAGCATCTCATCGGCCTCATCAAGTACACAATAGCTGATATGAGCGATAGAAGCCAGTTCGCGACGCATCATATCCTGCATACGGCCAGGGGTAGCCACGATAATATGCGCCCCTTTCTTAAGGCTACGGGCTTGTTCCTCTATACTTGCCCCCCCATAGATGGCTACAATATGCACCTGTGGCATATACTTGGCATATTGCTTTAGTTCGGAAGCGATTTGCAAACATAGCTCACGAGTAGGCGCCAAGATAAGTCCTTGAGTAATACGCTGTGTGGGATCAATCAGTTGAAGAAGTGGAAAACCAAAAGCAGCAGTTTTTCCTGTTCCTGTTTGTGCCAGTGCCACCATATCGGTAGGAGCTTCAAGCAATACAGGGATAGCGGCTTGTTGTACCTCAGACGGACGCTCGAAGCCCAAGTCATCAATCGCTTCGAGTAGGGGTGCGCTTAGCCCCAATGTTTCAAATAAATTCATACTAATAGTAATAGGGTGCAAAGATAGAAATTAATTATCAATTACACCCTAATAATTTAGAAAATATATTTTTACTATGCCTCCCGCAGGATCTGCTCCAACTGCTCCTTCCCTGTTCGCCCTTCGTACTGGCTGATAGGTCTGTTCCACCAAGACGTATTGGGGTGCGGGATACTCCGCGCCTTGCTGAGCAAACCACTTGCTTGCTGCTTTTGGGCTATCCGCAGAAAAGACTCATAGGCTTTCTTGCTGACAAAGACAATCAGGTCTGGGCGATACTGGTTCTCCAAGGCACGTAACTGCTCAAAAGAACGCAACTCCTCCGCCTCCCCTGCCACTACAATGCTCTCCCCACTTACCTCCGCAGGGCGTAGAAAGTAGTTGCTAAAGGCTATATATTCAAGAGCTTGCGGGTAATCTCCCTTATCAAACACTGCTCCATATACCCCACCTATATGCCTATAGATAGCATGAGAGGGATTTTTGTAGCTACTCTCTATCACATCATGGCGTATAATCGCCGCTGTATTGAGCCAAGCCAAAGCCTCCTTTGTAAAGCCATAGCTCGCGGTACTCCGCTCATACCACTCCTGCCCCACCTTATGGTTATAGTCCGCTGGCAGATAGTGGCTCTCCCCCTGAAAGAGTACTTTCAAAGGAGCCTTTGCATAATGCTTCCCTACAAAGGGAGCTAATTCAGGGTGCAGAGTGTAGATCATACCAAATCTAACATTTTTTCTACAATTTTATATGAGTATTTATTCACCTTGAAAAAAACATTACTTCCCAATACAAAATTGAAATCCATAAATTCTTACAGCTATTTATCGTAATATTTATTAATTCTTTTTATTTATTAAATCATAGATGTCTTTTCTCAAACTTATCTGTCCATCTTTTGGATGAAAGTCATCTTGATATATCATCAAGATTGGGTTTGTTCTATACCTTTTGGTATATAGATACGATTCGGTAGCTCCTTCATCAAAAGTTAATACAAGACAAAATGTATCTCCCAATTCTTTTCTCATAAATTTATACTGGGTATCAAACATATTGCCCCTCTTAAGTTCAACCGCATATACTTCAAATCCAAGATAATTAGTATTAAATTTCATTTGTTTAATTATTTGGAATGAACCTTTATAAGTATCTGGAGTATCTATATTGTAATAGATCTTAAGAATTTTAGAAAGGAAAACCATGTGAGTATTAATTAGATAGTTAAGATATTCACCCTCTTCTTTAAAAGAATCCCATTGGTTTTCATTCCCTGAAATGTAGTCTTCATAAAATTTATAGTCACCTGAAAGCATATATTTTTCAGATAATAATGATACTTTATCATTTACAAATACAGATGAGCTATCTGGATAACTTATTACAAAGTTAACCCCTTCCACCTCTTGCTTTGGTTCAAGTTTTTGAGTTTCTTCAACCTTACCTTTGCAGGAAATAAATAGAAGAAAAAACATCAAAGCTATCCATGATAATGATCTCTTAGCTCCTTCCTTATTAGCAAGAAGCTCCTTAACTCTTTCTTTATCTGCTTTGAAGGAATTAACTTCTTCCCCAAAGCTATTTTCAATGTCATCACTAATGAAGTTTTCTTTTGACAATTCGGATTCAATGCCTATTCTTAGGATTGACTTTCCTATGCTCTCAATAGTCATATTAATTGTATTCATTTTTAATAGAATATATACTCTGATAACGTGTATTGATTATAAAAAACTCTATATTAGATTACCATCTTCGCACACTCAATACTGCTTATAAAAATCTTTATTTCAGCAATTTAAAAGAATCTTTCCCTTTTAATGGAACAGTACTGCAAAAATATAGCATATATTATGAGAAAACAGTAAGTTATTAGACTCTTTAAAATTAGAATAAAAAGAAATATTTTTTCTTTATTTCACACTCTTCAAATGTTAATCCTGTAAGATTATTTTTCTGTATGATATCCTTTACCGTTTCATTTGCAAAAAGAAATGTTTTTAATTCTGATATCATAAAGAAAGGTGTCGTTTCCTCTACTTTAGGTAAGAATACATATTTATCAATTGATTGTATTGTTCCGTCTTTAAAATATTCTATCTTAGAAGATTTTGTATTCAATATACCCTCATAGGTCTCTAAGAAATGTAGCAGATAATAAGTACTACTCTCTATATCTAAAGGGATAATTTCAACTTTACTTTTATTTATAAGAGGTTTTAATAGTTCAAAAGCTTTTGAACTCAACAAAGGTATATTTCCACTTATAAAAGGAAAATCACAAAGAGTTTCTCCTTCATTTTTCTGCCATTCATATTTACCAAAATCTTGATTAAAAGGCTTTCCTTCATTATAGAAACCATCTACTATTTTTTCTAAAAGCAGGCTATTACTTAACTTAACAGACAAAAAAGAATCACTATAATGTATTAATTTATATATTTTCATCGCTTAAAACTATTTATAACTGTATTATTCTTAAGTTCATTATACAAAGACAACCTTCCTTTGTATAAATCATCCTTTATACCATCCAAAATCTGAAAACATTCATCCCTATTTGTAGCTCTTTGCAAACGTCTTGCGATTTCATCGTGATAACTCTTTGTATGTCCTCCATGATGAATAGTTCCTTTCAATAGAGAAGAGCTATTATTAGGTAAAAGTACTCCATTCATAGGATCATTAATATCTATACCATATTTCTTTAGAATATTCTGTGAGACTTCAGAACTAGGAAACCTGCTATCTACTCCTACAAGATGATGGGCTTCAAAGCCTGTCTTACCTGCAAACTTATCAAAATCTTTTCCCATAACCCTCTTCATATTCTCACGAAGTATAGAACCACTTTTTTCTCTACCAAACAGCAGTGCATCAGGATTTTCTCTAACCCATTTCACATAATTATCCATTTTTACAAACTGATTTTTACTGCTTATCATTACCCTATTTAAAGCGGTTTTAGCAGATGCCATAAATCCTTTTTCAGAACCTTCTTTAGTAATTTGCTTAACAACAGTTTGTGTTGCCACTTTTTCCAATCCTTCTTCTCCAACTTCCTTAACTGTCTTTTTAATTACTACTTCTGTTGCTCCCTCTACAGCTTCTTGTGTTGCCTTTTTAGCTGCCGCTTCTGTTGCCTCCTCTGCCGCTTCTTTAGCCATAACCTTAGCTACACTTTCTATCCCTACTTCTGCTACTTCCTTTACAGCTTTTTTACAAGAAACTAAGGATAAAACAAGTACAAATATAATAATTTTTTTCATTTTAGTACAACATTTGTTCAAATATTCCTTGATTTTCTAATATTTTACTATAGTTAGTCATAAGACATGCAATAATATCATTTGTTATATCATCTCCTACAAAAGCTAAAACAACACCTATAATAAAGGCTATAATACTCACTACAATATCTATATAAAACAAACCTATTGCAATTGCAGGTAAAAGAGGTAATATTAATAAACCTATTGCAAAACCTATCGCAAAGGTCACTATCCAAACAATAACAAAATCAAAGAACGGATTTTCTTGCCATTTTGATATTTCTAAATCATTAATATAATCAAAGGTTTTTTTATCTAGTACCTCTGCATTCTTGAAACTCTTAATTTTTACAGGATTTATATAGTTTCCATGTATGTTATTTTGATTATAATCTACTATGTATATATTCATAAATGTCTCTATATCAATAGCTCCTAACCCTCCATTTTCAAAGGCTTCCTTCCAGCTCTGTATTCTATCATTTCGTGAAGTAAATATAGGTTGCCAAAACATCCTAAATAGAGACCAAAAACCAGTTCTATCTTCTATTGTTCTATGGGCTAATGCCCTGATATTCTTATCTACTTCTTCTGCCATGAATTTTACAAATTCTTCCCTATTAAGATTGTAATAATCTTTCTTTTTTTCCACCTCTTTCTCCTGATTACCAGCGACTCTATTCCAAAGACGAGATACCTCATTACCAATTCCTTCAAAAAATCCATCCTCTAAATACCCATCATCAAAATCTCCTACACTCATCTCTCCTTTCTTATACAATATACCAAATCCATTATAAAGTCCATTTTTGTACCCCCCTCTATATAAAAGGTGATCTCCCTTAAAACGAGTTATATCTCCTCTCAATTCTCCTTTTAAGAAATTCCCTATATCTACGACATCTCCTCTTATAAGAACACCAAAACCTTCTGGCTTCTTATCCTCATAATTACCTAAATATTTTGCCTTAGGCATCTGTTTCCAATCTTCTTCACTTAAGCTCCCATAAAATGTCCTTAAGTAACTTTTTTTACTTCTCCATTCTCATACCTCTCCAAGATTCCTGCTCCATGAATTAATAAGCCCTTTGTATCTCCATTCCAGAAAAATACTACATCACCCTTAGGCTTATAATCCCAGAACTTATAATCTTCTTCTGTCGTTATCCATTCTTTTTTCTCTGGAGAAGAACAACTCAATAGGCCAATTATTGCCAATAGTCCTACAATTTTTTTTAACCAAGTCATAATATATCAAATTTTTAAATTAGTTTCATTCATTTTAAAACACAAAAAAAGCGCAAACATTCCTTTTTTGCTTGTTATAGAAGCCCGACCAAAGGCTATGTTACGAAGCAAAAGGAATGCCTACGCTATAGGTAGGCAATTCCACTTTTACTTTCCCCGTAACATTAAAAAATTGGTCGTTTTCTATAACAGGAAATTGTAAAGCGAAACGCTGTTTATATGTCTTTTAAAATTGTATTTTTAGTACGCTATAGTATGTATTTTAAACCAGCCACAAAAATACAAATTTATCTTTATTTTTACATACTTTCATATGTTAAATTTTATATGTGTTGATAAATTCTTTAACACGCTAAGACACAACCATTTGAGCTGCTACCCTATTGCGGGTCGGTCTTCTTTTGGCTGCCCTATTCCTCCTCTCTAAAATACGCCTCAGGGTTATTAAGAAAAGTTTTTGTAACAATATAGTGTTCTACTTGTTCCAAGGGCGTGGCGTTCATACCTGTCTCATTGATTTCGTAAATCAGAGCTCCTGGCATGGCCATCAAAATTGGCGAGTGGGTAGCGATGATAAACTGGGAATCCTCCCGCTTGAGGTGCTCCCTAATAAGGTAGATCAGCGATAGCTGGTGTATAGGGGAAAGGGCGCTCTCTGGCTCGTCAAAGATATAAAGCCCCTGCTTCTTCGTCCGCTCAGTGATGATATGCAAAAAGGCCTCTCCATGGGAAAAGGACGAGAGTTTATGTCCGTAATTCCACATCATATTCTTGTACTCTTTAGTATTGTTATTGACTGCCTCCAGCATACGAGAATGGGGTAATTCCTTAAAGTACTCATAAGCCCATGACTTGGCATAATCATCTACTTTGGCTACATAATCGCCAAAGTCCTCCGCCCGAAAGAAAAAGCCTTTGACCTTTCCCTGATTGTATTGCTCCAATTGCAAGCATTCCGAAAGGCTTTCTATAGGCTCAAAGGACTCTTGCATATAGTCCAAATAGCTGTCTATACGAGGCAAACCCAATTTGTAGGCTATACTCTCTATCAGTGTGGATTTTCCTACGCCATTATCTCCTACGATAAAGGTTACTGCCTGCCCCATATCTATATGCTTGGCATAGCGTACGGCATAGGTGTTATAGGGAAAACTCTTGGTTCTCTCCGTTTCTATGTGTAGTGAGCGTATATACATAATATCGTTTTTTATCTGGGACAAAATTACAACCCTTACTGGTCAAACTGTGACCAGCTAATATTTATTTTTTGTTAAAGTTTTCTTCCTTAAAATAGCAAACAAATAGCTTTTCAGTCAATAAAATATTTTCTTCTAAAAATTTGTATATTTCATTGAAAACAAGTACCTTTGTAACCAATTAAAAAAAGTTCATTTCTGCAAAAAGTAACAATATAGGTTACCTTTTGCAGAAGTTGACTATCGGTAAGACATGGCAGAAAAAGGATTTTCTTATATTGATTTTATCAATCAGGTACTTTCTGTAGGAAGAATTTCATTTACCTTAGACGAAGTAATAGAAAAAAGTGGCTATGATAGAAAAATAGCACAAGTCTCTCTATCTCGCTTAATAAGTAAAGGAAAAATTCTTCTTATCAGAAGGGGATTTTATGTGATTATCACCCCTGAATTTTCTATACAAAGAAATATCCCTTACATCATGTATATTGATGATCTTATGAAGTATTTACAACGAAATTATTATGTATCTCTGTTATCTGCGGCAGCTCTCCATGGCGCTGCCCATCAACAGCCTATGCAATTTTTCGTTACCACTACCATGCCTTTTATTAGGGATATAAAGAAAGAAAAAATCCACATCTCTTTTACTATAAAAAACAGCTGGGACACCTCCTGTATTACACAACTTAAAACACGTACAGGATATGTAAATGTATCTACAGCTGAGGCTACTATACTTGACCTTGTTGAGAACTTACAGGATTTTGGATTAGGCAGAGTTATTAGTATCATTGATGAACTATCTGAATTGGTCAATAAAAATACTTTAAAGAAAATAGCTGACTTCTATCCTACTTCAGTGGTCCAGAGAGTAGGTTATATTCTTGATGATTTGCTTGGCAGAGAGGATATAGCCAAGTGTTTGTTTGCTGTCCTTTCAAAACGAAATATATACCCACAATACCTTTCTCTATCCACTCAAAAAAATGGTTCTTTAACTGATAAGTGGAAAATTATTCCAAATGACAAAATAGAAATAGATATATGATACCACAGCGATATATCCTAGAATGGAAATCTATAGCTCCTTGGACTAATGATGCTCAGGTTGAGCAAGATTTAGTCATTAGTCGTGCTCTTGTAGAAATGTTTTCCTCTCCATTGCTTAGTAAAACATTAGCCTTTCGTGGGGGGACTGCTTTACATAAGTTATATATACAACCACAGGCTCGCTATTCGGAAGATATTGATTTAGTACAAATAGAATCAGCTCCCATACATCCTATACTCAAAGAAATACGAGATCGCCTTTCTTTCTTAGGAATTAAGCGAACAGTCAAGCAACATATACACAATAACACTATCATCTATCGTTTTGAATCTGAGTTTCCTCCAGTGATTAATATGAGGCTAAAAATAGAAATAAACACTCGTGAACATTTCAATATTTTAGGTCTAAAGCCAATCCCTTTTAAAGTTTCTAATACTTGGTATTCTGGGGAATGCAATCTCATTAGCTATGAATTAGAGGAATTGTTAGGAACAAAATTAAGGGCTTTATACCAACGTAGAAAGGGACGAGATTTATTTGATCTTTATTGGGCAATATTACATAATGATATAGATCCCTATAAAGTGCTTGAATGTTATCATAAATATATGTCTTTTGTCGTAGAGCAACCTCCTACCTACAAACAATTCCTCGCTAATATGGAAGAAAAAATGAAAGACCATGAATTTCTTTCAGATATGGTTGCCATCATACGTCCTAATATAGACTATAATGCAACTGAGGCTTGGGAAAAGATTAAAACTACCCTTATAGAAAAGATTTAATTCTATATATTTCCCTTTTCTTTAAAAATAGTTCATTTCTGCAAAAAGTAACAATATAGGTTACCTTTTGCAGAAATGAACTATTCGTTTTTAATTATTTTCTAGCAGATACTATTTCCCTTTTTTATACAATCTTTCTTTTACTTCTGTTGTAGTAATACAGATATCATATCCTTTCTCTTTCAAACCATTAGAAAGTATCTTATCTAAAGTCCATATCTTGTGCCCCGTTTGCAAATGAAGTTCTACAAAAGGAGCATCCTCTGTATCTATAGTTGAGACTATCTCTTCTGCTTTTTTAATATTTTGAATCGATATATCACTTTCTTTATAGAACATAATATTCTTTGTGAATTTTTTCAAAAGAGACAATACCTCTCGCTTTGTTCTATTTGTCTTTTCTATGATAGTGGGAAGATGTTCTGCTACTTCTTCTAATAGAAAAAGTGGAGCTATAAACTGTATTTTCTGCTTTTTTGCTGTCAATATAGTAGCTATTACTCCTTCTGGAGCATAAAGACAACTAAAAATAATATTACTATCTGAAATAACTACCATTTGTCATATTGTTTGTTCCTTTTCAATGCGCTTTTCCCTTTCTTCTCTCCAGCGCTGTGCTATTTTTTTATTTACAGATTTAGACATAGCCAAAATATCCTCTTTGTACTTAAGGGGAATTCCATCTTCGTCTTCTTCTAATGGCGCTACTGTAGCTTCAGATTTAACTTTTATATCTTTTACAATTCTCACAAAATCAAACATTTTCAAGTATTCTATAACTTCTAATGCTTGCCTATTATTGTTCTCAACGGTTACTATAAATTCCATAACTAAATTAAATGAAAAGGTGAATAATAATGGATTTTCTATTCAATGAATACTACTCATTGACAAATTACCTCATTTCCTCAAAATTGGATTCAGCTCCTCATCGTTATACATCTTCATTTGCTTATATACCTTCATATATTTTCGTCCTGCGGCAATGTCGTCCAAAAGTTGATCAAGGGCAAGGGAGAGGTCTTCTCGCTGCTGGAGGAGTACTTGGAGCTTCTCTCGGCACTTAGCTATATGTTCAGCGGAGGCATCAGTGCGTTCGGTTTCCTGCTGCATATGGTAGATCTTTAAGGCTAAGATAGAGAGCCTATCCACTGCCCATGCAGGACTTTCGGTATTAATGGTTGCCCCTGCCTGTGGGGTTACGTCCTTATATTGGTGAAGGAAATAGCTGTCTATATACTCCACGGTATCGGTACGGTCTTGGTTGGAAGCATCTATTTTTCGCTTGAGCAGCAGCGCTTCCTTGGGGTCAATGTCAGGATCGCGAATGATATCCTCGTAGTGCCATTGTACCGTATCTATCCAATTTTTACGGTACAATAGGTGCTCAATAGTCTTGCTATCGTACGGATTTTCAAAGGGTTGGTTCACATCATCGGCTATATGATAGCGCAGGATACTCTCCCAAAAAATGTCATAGGCTAATTTACTAAACATATTCCTTGTTTTATTTGCAAAAATATCGTTATTTTGCGTAATAAAAAAATTTATTTTTGAACAAATGATTATTCACCCTTTTGACCAAACGCCCTCCTTGTTCTCTGAGTTTGTAGCCCAGCTCAGAAGTGTTGATATCCAACAGGATAGAATGCGCTTTAGGAGAAACTTGGAACGTATAGGGGAACTCCTAAGCTACGAGATGAGCAAGACCCTCCCCTACCAAGTACAGCGGATCACCACCCCCTTGGGGGAAAAGGACATTCCTCTGATACAGGATAAGATTGTAGTATGCTCTATCCTCCGTGCGGGATTGGCATTGCACCAAGGGATATTGAATTACTTTGACAAGGCCGACAATGCCTTTATCTCTGCCTACCGCAAGCATACCTCCCCTTCGGAGTTTGAGATTTTAGTGGAGTACTTGGCCTCTCCCTCCTTGCAGGACAATATCCTTATCTTGGCCGACCCTATGCTGGCTACAGGACGTTCGTTTGTCAATGTATATAACTCCCTCCAACCACTGGGCACCCCTAAGGAAATACACCTTTTTGCCGTCATCGGCTCCAAACAAGGATTGGAGTACGTCAGCCAACATTTCCCCGAAAATACCCACTTGTGGATAGCTACCATTGACGACCATCTCAACGAAAACAGCTATATCGTCCCAGGCTTAGGTGATGCCGGTGATTTAGCCTTTGGAGAAAAAATGCAAGGATAATTTTGAAAAAACTATTCTTTTTTATAGTCTTTATAGCCTTTTTAGGGTGTCAGCTAGCGCTGGCACAGGATACGCTACGTACCAAAGTGTTCCTAAATGACTCTATAAGAGCAAAAGAGGATTCGCTATATCGGAGAATAGAACGCAAAACTCAGAAAAGTAAGATTGGCCGTCGCCTTTATGACCTTATTTTCACCACAGGAGAATCGGTGCCTGCCACTCCTCCCCCTCCCAAGCCTAAAGAACCTTCCCGCTGGGTGACTTTTCAGGGAAAAATCATTCGCCGTATCGAGATTACCACCTATGACCCCTTGGGCTTTGATGAGCGGGATAGTACCCAACAACCCAACAAATGGGAGCGCTTGGGCAACCGCTTCCACAACAAAACAAAAAGCAAGGTAGTCAGACGTCTCTTGCTCTTTGACCCTTATACGCCTTTGGATTCTATCAAAATGAAAGAAACAGCCCGTGTGCTGCGTAGTCAATATCATATTCGTAGGGTATATATACAGCCAGTGGCTACCCATAGTGCGGATTCAGTGGATATTAAGGTCAATGTCCTGGATAGCTGGAGCCTATATGCCGATGCTATGGGCTCTCTTAACGAAGGTACAGTACGGGTTTTCGAGCGCAATTTCTTAGGTTTGGGACACCAACTATCGGGTAGGTATAGCCAAGAAATCCGAGGAAGTACCCGCCCTAGCTTTGGCTTTGACTATGAGATTCCTAACCTATATGCCACTACGCTCAACGCGTCCGTTGGCTACTCTATGGATTTTGACAAATATTACTACAAATATGGATCGCTCTCTCGCCCTTACTACTCTCTCTATACCCGTTGGGCGGGAGGTGCCAGTGTCTATCAACGAACTTTTGACGATACCATCCTCAAGAATGACTCTCTTTACCGTCCCGATTTCAAGGTCTCAGGTAGCAATCTCTGGGGAAGTATTTCTTTCCCAATACTCAAGCACTATACTCCTGTCAATCGGGTAACCAATATGGTCTTTTCCTTGCGTTATTATCGGATAAACTACCTAAAAAAGCCTGATGAGTTCTTAGACCCCGAACATTTCTATTCGGATAAGAATACTTTTTTGGCTTCTTTGGGGGTAAATTACATAGGGTATGAGCAAGATAGATATATTTTCAGGCATCAGGATATAGAAGATATTCCCATAGGCAAAAGCGTTGCCCTTATTGGCGGAATCCAAGACAATCTCGGCTATAGAACACCATATCTGGGCGGACGTTTGCGTTATGGAGACTATTTTTCCTTTGGTTATTTAGCCGCTGATGTACAATTGGGGGGCTTTCTCACCCAAGAGCGCAACAAACAAACAACCTTGCGCTGGGAGTTTACCTATTTTTCCCCTTTGTTCAACATTGGGCAATGGCATTTTAGGCAATTTGTCAAATGGCGTTCCGTAGTGGGACTCTCCCGCAAGGACTATGTAAAGGATCGAATCTCCCTCAATGGCTCCACAGGCATTATAGGCTTCAATAGCCCTACACTTACAGGCATACACAAGTCTATACTAACCTTACAGACGCAATCCTACTCGCCTTTCGCTCTGTGGGGATTCCGTGTGAGTCCTTTCCTTATGGGAGATATAGGGTTTATAGGGAATGATAACCGCAATTTGCTAAAGGATCAGGTGCTGACCAAAGTCGGTATTGGCTTCTATATTACCAATGACTATATCCCTTTGGGCAATTTCCAGTTTTCTTTCATCTATATGCCACGTGTGCCTGGGGTAGGCAACCATATACAGAAATTCACCAGTATCAACAATACCGATTTCAGACTCCCCTACTTCAATTATAATATGCCTGAGCTGATCCGCTACGAATAAAACAATAGCCCAATATCGCAAAGGACATCAGGCTATTATCACCATAAAATATGACTTAACTAATTCTCATACAACGGATTAGGAATCTCTTCCCTACCTTGTTCCATTCTACTTTGTTTGTTTGTTTTGGCTCTTGCCACTATTTTGCTAATGACATATTCTTCTTCTTTCTTTTGTCCTCTGAAAATGAGCTTCCCAGCCTTAGCTATATCACCTATATACTTTTTAATCAGCTGGTACATCTCCTTATTGGCCTGTGTATGGTGTTTGCGCTCATTCATTAGCGTATTTTGCTGTATGTTAAGCGCATCGAGCTGCTTGGTTTGCTCTACTACCTTTTCCAAGAAGCCTTCGGGCATATCAGCAATACGCTCCATATTATCGCTGTAATAAGGAATGGCATCGCGTACAGCCTTAACCACTCCTGCGATATTTTTTCCATTGATTTTGGTTACAATCACCTTGAGCAAGGAGGTATCTAGACCGGAGCGCTCTGTATAATCCTTTAGGAAAGTAATACTTCGGCGGAGTTCGTCGGCCTGTTTGTATAGTTTTGCCGTAGTTTCTTTCTGTTTTACAACGATGGCATTGGTAGAATCATTGTTTTTCAGCTTGCTTATTGCCTTTTTGAAACTCTCTAGGTATTCGGCATTCATTGTTTTGTAAATTTGAGAAAAAGAAGCCAAATCTCTTTCAAAGCTTACCGCAATAAAATCGGCTATTACTGCATAATCCTCATGTTTGATAGTGGGTGCTTTCATAAACAAATCTATTTATTAGTCTTATATGGTTCTTTCTAAGGGGGCTTTAGTTTTTATCCACAAAATATGGTGCAAAAATATATGTTTTTTTCTTATTTTACAAATTTATTTTAATTTTTTTCTTGGCTCATTGTATAAAAAAATATAAGGTAACTGAAGCAAGCATCAATTACCTTATTTCTTGTACAATCATGGAAAAAATTATTGCATATTTTTAGCCTCTATGCTTAGAGTTGCATGAGGTACAGCCTTGAGGCGTTCCTTATCTATGAGCTTACCTGTTACACGGCATACACCATAAGTCTTGTTTTCTATACGGATAAGTGCATTTTTTAGATCACGAATGAACTTTTCCAAGCGTGTAGCCTGTGCCATATTGGATTCCTTACTCATCATTTCAGAGCCTTCTTCAAAAGCCTTGAAAGTAGGTGAAGTATCATCTACACTATTGTCAGCTCCATTGAGATAAGCATTGCGTAAGAACTCCAAATCCGCTTGGGCTTTCTCCAATTTCTCCTCTATAATCGCCTTGAACTCTTGCAAATCCTTATCGGAATAACGAACTTTTACATCCATAATATACTGGTTTTTACTTACAAATTTGTTCCTTAAAAAAAGGTATTTATACCCCTTTTTTTAAGTTCCGCAAAGATACGAAATTTTTTGGATATTTGCATACATAACACAGAGAAAACTTTCTATTTATGGTATTTTACCCAAAATTAGCCCATCTTTACTTACATCATAGGATTAACCTGCCTTAATCACTAATTAGCAGTCCCAGTTATATAGCACCTCTTCAAAATTCTTTTCTTTCAAATCCTCCTTACGAATAAAGAAGTTAGCTACCCCCATGGTTCCCCACATGATATAATCACCATCGGAGTTCATCTGAAGGAGCAGCTCGGTAAATGGTGAGTCCTCCTCTCTGGGATCTTGTTGGGTAAAATAAGGATACCCTCCTATACGATGCTCTGTACCATCGGGAACAATGTCCCACAACAGTCGTCGAGTCTCTTCGGGCAGATCCCATATTGTTTCTATATCATCGGAAAAGGCTTCATTCCATAAGTCGGTAAAAAGGCGATCAAAATTCACATCCCATGGGGTAATTCCCTCTTCTCTGCGAATGAAAGTCAGTGCCAATTCCTTATAAGGGGTCATAGGGGTATATTCCTCGGTGAGCACGTACTGGAGCTTTACCTCATCCAAGGAAAGACCCTCGGTAAGCTCTGGAAAATAGAGCACTCGCTTGCCTGCATTACTGCAAGGATCCTGCAAATCCAACCCATAGAGGTCATCACCGTCAATAATCCAAAACTGCAATAGTCCTTTCTTAGGATATATATTGTTCTCAGGCAACTGCTCACAGTTGATTTGTGCTACCATAAAGAAAGGATTCCCCTCGCTATCTCTGGGGATATGTCCGTTCTTAGGTACATAGGGATAACCGCCGAACTTACTATCGGTAAGGGAGAGGTTTTCTTCTTCACGTGTTTCTATAGTAATGACTTCTTTCTTAGTAGCCTCGTTTAGCTTCGCTGCTAAAGTTTTGATCTGTTCTTGAGTGGGTTCCATATACTTTATTTAACTAAAACTAAACCAGTTATATACTTCTTTCTCATCAGGGGAGATAAATAGCGAAATTGTATCGGCACTGTACTGTAAATAGTTATATCCTATTACATAGCCTAAATAGTCCTTATCATCTAAGGAAATACCATATTCTTCACAGAGATAGGATTCTGTATCCAAGCGATATTCCAAATATTCGTCTAAATCCTCATAGGTTTCTTCATCTTCATCGTAAGGGGTAAGCTCATATATCTCACGTTCGTGTCCGCTATACCCTTGTGTATAGTGATTGCCAGCGACAAACTTGCCTGTTTCTTGGTATTTATCACGAGTTACCCAATAGCTTAGTAGTGTATCCATATAAGTGGCATAATCCCCACTGATAGCTTCCCATTTCTCTAAACTCTCCTTATAGGGTGAGGGGTCATAGCTGTGTTTCACCTCACTATTGAGGTAAAGATCTTTGTGGACTGCATAATCTTCCTTTGCATTTTGATACCACTGAGGCAGTTCAGAAAAATTAGGCAACCAATCCATCTCTCCGTCAAAACGGTATTTGTCCCCTACTTTCTCAAAACGTACAAAGAACCAATTACAATCTGTACGCTCTGACTCATACTCTGCCAATCCACAAGCATACATGGAGATAAAATGCGCCTTGCTTTTTTGTTGCTGTTCATTTTCTATTTCCACGGTCAGTAGTGGAAAGAAAACATACTTAAACCACTCTTTAGGAGCTTCAAAAACTTCCTCTATACTTGGAAAGAGTTTTTCTACTTTTGTTACTTTTATCATACTATGTCTTATTCAAATTTTGTAAGTTATTTTCTCCCTATCATCACCCTATGTCTTTAGAAACCTTACTCCTACTGACAACTATTCTCTACATCAACCACAATCCCAATTATATAACACATCGTCAAACTTACAATGGGCTAAATCTTCTCTATTGATAAAGAAGTTCGCTACTCCTGCATCCCCAAACATCACCGAATACTGTTCATTCCACTCGGATTCTATTTGCAGTAATAATGTATCGTGAAAGTTATCATCTTCTCTTGGATCATATTGGGCAAAATCAGGATAACCTCCTATCTTATGTCCCACTCCATTAGACAGATATTTGTAAAACACTTTTAGTGTTTCCTCTGGTAGCCCCCATAATCCTGGAAATTCTTCCGAAAAAGCAGCTTCCCATATCTTCTGCATCTCATCATCGAAATGTACATCCGCATAAGAGATGCCTTCTACTGACTTTTCAAAGCCCAATGCTAAGTTTTGGTCAGGATTAAAAGGAAGCTCAAGGGCATTTTCCCAGGTGAAAATATTATTTGTTTCTCTCTTTGAGGTACTTATCTTTGTATAAAGCTCCTTAATATATGCTATAGGAAGGCTTTCCTGTATCTCTGGAAAATAGCATATCCTCTTGGTATCATTCTGACAACGATTCTCAAAATCAGCACCATAGTACGCATCGCTGGCTATCCAAAATTGCAACAATCCTTTCTTAGGATATAGACTATTTTCAGGCAGTTGCTCACAATTGATTTGTGCCAACATAAAGAGTGGCTCACCCTGAGAGGTAGTAGGTAATGTGCCATCCTTGGGTATATAGGGAAGCCCTCCCAACTTACTATCTGTAAGAGCCAGATTTTCACCCACTGAAAGGGTTATGTGTATTACCTCTCGTGCTGTCTCTACATTAAGCGAATCCGCCAATTGTTTGATTTGTTCTTCTGTAAATGTCATGGCCTAAAAAATAGTTGTCAAATCAATTTGTAACTGAGGAAATTTCTCAGGGGCTACTATATCACCGGCAAAGAGCGGAAGCTGGGGTACATACCTGCCCTCTCTAAGTAGGTATATATCCAATTCTTTTTCTTCAGGACGTATCACCCAATATTCAGACACTTGAGCCTCTTGGTAAATCTCCATTTTCTTACGGAGTTCCTTCTCGGCATTGCTGGGCGAGACGATCTCCACTACCCATTCGGGTGCGCCATTACAACGCTTGCCGTCCTTGAGCTTCTCAGGATCACAGACGACACACAAGTCGGGTTGTAGTACTGTGTTCTCCTTTCCGTCAGAAGAGGTCAAAACCACATCAAAAGGGGCTACAAAAAGCTCACATACCTTTCCTTCAAGGTAGTTATCTATCTGAGTAGAGAGCTTTCTTGAGATCCGCTGATGCACCACTGAAGCCCCTGACATCCTAAAAATTCGTCCCCGAAGCAGCTCCACTCGTTCCTCAAACTTCCACAACAGATAGTCTGCATAAGTGTAGAGACCATTGATAAGGTCTAACTGATTTATATTGGTAATTTCCATACATTTAATATTTAGTAGGGAATTGATATCCTTTCAATAGTTTTTCTACTTTGGGTTACTTTTATCATGTTATTTCATTTGAAATACTCTATTTTTCGCTCTACATAGAGAATAGGTATACCCTGTTCATAGTTAATGAGCTTGATCCAGTTTCCTTGTTTGTCATTTGTATAATGAAAAGTACTAAGTTTGTTAGAAGAAAAGGTCAAATGCTCAATTAAGCGGCCATCTGAAGAAAATTTATTCAAAAAACCATTTTTCTCATTGCCATTTATTACAATATACTCCTCACTTAGTTTCTTATTCTTATCATAAATGTATTTAGAATCCCATATCGCATTTCCCACTCCTTGGAATAGGGAACATATCAGCTGATTTTCAGAATTGTACTGATAGAGTGCACGAGCACTTAGTTTCTCATTTCGGTAAGTATCTTTGCTGACAAGCTTTTTGTCCTTATAGGTATAGACTTCCTTAGCACTTGGGAGTTTATCTACATCTATATAGTTACATTCTATAAGCTGTCTATCAGCATTATAGCTATATTTGCAAGTCACGCCTCCTTCCCCTTCTATCTGATTGAGAAGCTCTTCTGTTTTCTCTCCATCAGTGTTGTATCTGTAGGAATCTCTTACAACTAATTGGTCTCGTACAAAAGTTGATTTGTCAATAAGCTGATTTTTCGTATCGTAAGTATACACTATCTTCTGGTGCAGTGTTGTGTCGAACAAACGTTTCTCTACTAAAAAACCATTGGAATTATAGGTAATTACCGAAGGTACAATATCTATCAAAAAGGCAGCAAAAAAGGCAACAGCCCCCATTCTCTGTATCAGGTGCATCTGCTCTATTTTCTCAGACGGATAAAACCCCATAGAGAAAGGATCTCCCTTGGTTATTTTTCCATCTTTCTCTATAGTAAAATAGAATGATGTTTCTACCGATTTCACCCTACCTTTCAGTCCCATCTTTGCCCAATCAGTAGTTACTGACTGTGCATAACTACACAGATAAGGTACTAATAACAATATGAATATGTGAAAAAACTTCTTCATCCCTCAAATTGTTTTATCTTGTTCCTTAAAAAGTTACCTTAACTCGTTCAATTTACTTTCTTTATAGACCATTTTCGTGATCTCACGAAAATGGTCATCAATACTGATAATCAGCCTTTCAAATCTTTACCTAAATATTTATCTCTTAATCTTCTATACAATTCTTCACTGCTAATCATTTTACCTTCCTTAGCTTGCTGGTGTGATTTCTCTATGTACTGCAATTCCCTCTTGGAAAAATGTATTTCTTCTTTCATCATTTTCTAATTTGTTAACACAAAATCAAGCCTTTTCCACCACTATCTTAGTCACAATATCATCAAAAGCGACTTCTTCTCCTTGGAGAGTGTCGGCAAAGAGAATTTCGTTGGCTAAGGTCTCTGCTTTGATATAGGCTTCATTGGCACGAACAGCCTTCTCAAGTGTATCTTGCTGTTGCAAAAGGATACGAATCCTGTCAGTTACTTCAAGGCCTGTATCTTTGCGAAGGTTTTGGATACGGTTGACCAATTCGCGGGCAATACCTTCTGCGCGCAACTCATCGGTAATAGTAGCGTCCAAGGCTACTACTAAGCCTGTAGAGGAGCTCGCCACAAGCCAACCTTCTATATCCTGAGAGGTGATTTCCACATCGTCCAAGGTAAGGGTAAGTTTTTCTCCATCAAGAGTGATTTCCTTAGTACCTTGGCGTTCAAAGGCTTGTATATCTTGTTGGGTAAAGCCGTTAATCACTGCGGCTATATCCTTCATCTGCTTGCCATACTTAGGTCCTAATGTGCGGAAGTTAGGTTTGATTTGTTTTACCAAAATACCTGAAGCATCATCAATAAACTCTATTTCCTTTACATTCACCTCGTGCTTGATGAGGTTGGCCACCGCCAATATCTCTGCCTTTTCGGCTTCACTAAGGGTAGGAATGAGTATCTTCTGTAGGGGTTGGCGTACCTTAATCATCTCTTTCTTACGCAGAGAAAGCACCAAAGAGGAGATATTTTGCGCCTTCTCCATCTTGCTTTCCAAGGCTTTATCTATATAAGCGGCTTTGCTCTCTGGGTAATCGGTTAGGTGTACAGATTCGGCCTTGTCCTTGCCTGTTACTCCATTAAGATCTCGGTAGAGTCTGTCCATAAAGAAAGGCGCCACTGGAGCGGAGAGCTTAGCCACTACTTCCAAACAGGTATATAGAGTTTGGTAGGCGGATATTTTATCTTCCTCGTATTCACCTTTCCAAAAACGACGACGGCAAAGACGTACATACCAGTTACTTAGGTTCTCTTGTACAAAGTCAGAGATAAGTCGAGTAGCACGAGTAGGCTCGTAATCTAGGAAAGCTTCTTTAACCTTGGCTATAAGGGTATTGAGCTCGGAGAGAATCCAGCGGTCTATCTCTGGTCGTTTTTCCAAAGGCACTTCCGCCTCAGCATAGGTAAAGCCGTCTAAGTTGGCATAGAGAGCAAAGAAAGAATAGGTATTGTAAAGCGTACCAAAGAACTTGCGGCGTACTTCCTCTATCCCATCTACGTCAAACTTGAGGTTGTCCCAAGGGTTAGCGTTGGAGATCATATACCAGCGGGTAGCATCGGCTCCGTACTTGGCCAAGGTCTCAAACGGATCTACCGCATTACCTAAGCGTTTGGACATCTTTTGGCCATTCTTGTCCAATACCAAACCATTGGACATCACATTTTTATAAGAGATGGTATCAAATACCGCTGTAGCAATTGCATGTAGGGTATAGAACCAACCGCGGGTCTGGTCTACGCCCTCCGCGATAAAGTCGGCTGGGAAGGCCTTGCCCTTGTCTATAAGGTCTTTGTTTTCAAAAGGATAATGCACCTGTGCATAAGGCATAGACCCTGAGTCAAACCATACGTCTATTAGGTCACTTTCACGCTTCATGGGCTTGCCTGAGTCGGAAACCAATACGATCTCATCTACTATGTTCTTATGCAGGTCTATCTGGTCGTAATTGGCCTCGGACATATCCCCTACTTTGAAATCGTTAAACGGATTTTCTTTCATCACGCCGGCCGCTACCGCCTTGTTGATTTCACTCACCAATTCTTCCACCGAGCCGATAACTTTTTCTTCCTTGGTATCCTCGGTACGCCAAATAGGTAGCGGAATTCCCCAATAGCGGGAACGGGAGAGATTCCAGTCATTGATATTCTCCAACCAATTGGCAAAACGCCCTTCTCCTGTAGCCTTAGGTTTCCAGTTAATCTCTTGATTGAGTGCCACCAAGCGATCTCTTACTGCGGTCATCTTAACGAACCATGAGTCTAAGGGATAGTAAAGCACAGGGGTATCTGTACGCCAGCAGTGAGGATAGCTATGGACATATTTTTCTACTTTAAAGGCCTTGTTTTCTGTCTTGAGCAATATAGCCAGCTCCACATCCCATGATTTTTCGGGTGCCTCGCCACTCTTGTAATATTCATTCTTAATATATTTTCCTGCAAAAAGCGCAGGTACCTTGTCTCCTTTGAGAAAACGCCCTTGCAAATCCACCAAAGGTACTAAATTGTCATTCTCATCTTTGACCAACATGGGCGGAATGCCATTTTCTTTCCCTACACGGGCGTCATCTGCCCCGAAGGTAGGCGCTATATGCACAATCCCTGTACCGTCCTCTGTAGTTACAAAGTCCCCTGGAATCACTCTAAAGGCTTTTTCTGCATTTTCAGCAGGGAGGAACCAAGGAATGAGTTGCTCATAGGTAGTACCCACAAGGTCTGCTCCCTTGCATTCGGCCAGAACCTCATAAGGTACCTTCTTGCGATTTTCATCATTGGCATAAGCCGTAAAATCCGCCTCCTCTGAAGTCTTGAAAAACTTAGCTCCAAACTGCTTTTCTACCAATTCCTTAGCCAATATCACTTGTATCGGTTCAAAAGTATATTGGTTAAAGGTACGCACCAAGACATAGTCAATATTTTTACCCACTGCCAAGGCGGTATTGGATGGCAAAGTCCAAGGGGTAGTCGTCCAAGCCAATATATACACAACTCCCTCAGGAGAACCAAGTTCCTCCTTTGCTTTAGGAGAGAAATCTTTTACCTTGAACTGAGCGGTAATGGTCGTATCACTTACATCGCGATAGCAACCAGGTTGGTTCAGCTCATGGGAGGAAAGCCCTGTCCCTGCCTTGGGTGAATAGGGCTGTATGGTATAACCCTTGTAGAGTAATCCCTTGTTATACAATTGCTTAAGAAGCCACCATACCGTTTCCATATATTTAGGCTTGTAGGTGATGTAAGGATCGTCCAAATCCACCCAATAGCCTATCTTTTCAGTAAGGTCGTTCCAAATATTAGTATAGCGCATCACCGCTTCCTTACAAGCTTTGTTATAATCGGCTACAGAGATTTTTTTACCAATGTCATCCTTGGTAATGCCTAATTCCTTTTCTACCCCCAACTCCACTGGCAAGCCATGGGTATCCCAACCTGCTTTGCGGAATACTTGTTCGCCCAATTGGGTGTGGAAACGGCAGAAAATATCCTTTAGCGAACGAGCCATTACGTGGTGAATACCAGGCAATCCATTAGCAGAAGGCGGTCCTTCGTAGAAGATAAAAGGCTCCTTACCATTGCGGAAGTCTATACTTTTCTGAAATATCGCGTTATCTTTCCAGAATTGCAATATCTCTTCGGCTATTCGGGTCAGTTCTAAGGCTTTGTACTCTGTAAATTTCATTTTTTTAATTTTTAAAGTTAAGAATATTATAGAAAAAGTTTTGAATGCTGAGTTTCAAATTTTGAGTTTAGTTATTATTCACTTTTCATTTTTCACTAATAAAAGAGCAAAGATATAACATTTAATTACAAAAATCAAATATTTTCCCATATTTTTTTATTTGTAATTTTTTTTCATATAGGTATCATAGAATGATGTTTTCTTAGACCTACCTTTGCCTCATAATTTAAAAAGAAAATTTTATGACCCAACAACCCACCATGCGCGCACTGCTCCAAAGAGAGATTGCCCAACAGGAGCGTTATATCAAGGAAAAACTAACCTCCTTACTTATTCCTTTCAAAAAGTGCCTACACTTTAGAGTTAGCAAGGCCTATACCACTTTCTCAGTAAAACTCAAAAAGCCACTCTCTACCAAAGAGTTATTGAGAATAGAACAAGCCTTTCCCCTTGGCTATGTGGTGCGCTCCGATAGTTTTCTGGGAGAGATGACACAGCACCAGTTTATAGAAATCCGTATGCCCAACCAGAGTAGCCATTTCTTTCACCTTCGGGAATTACTCTCTTATTTCTGCTTTAGAAAGACTAAAGCAATACTCCCTATTGTCTTAGGCTTAGATGATCGTGATTTGTATGCTATAGACTTAGCAACCTCCAAGCATATCGCCATAGAGAGTGATCAGCCTTCCTATCGCTACAAGCTCCAACAGCTCTTTTTGCACTCGCTACTGACCTCCAACAACCACAAGCGGGTACAGATCGCCTGGATAGAGGAGCCTCTTGAGCACCCTGAGCTGCGCTCCCGTATTGCTCCCTTTATGCTTACCGAAGCCAACCAAGCCAAGGAAGTACTCCCCTTAATAGTAGCTGAAAATGAAAAACGCAAGGCAGAAAATGCCTTTGAGACCCGCTGGATCATCTTCGTTAGCGATGCCTATGCTTCCTATCACCAGCACAAGGACTTATTCAATGCCTTAGAAGACTCTAAGGCGCAGGGTATCCACTTGATAGGCACCTCCGAGTGTTTAGACAAGGATACCATGATGGTAAAGGACATCATGGAGTATAACAGCCTTTTCTCCCCTTCCCTATGGATAGACACCGAAGGGTTCTTGCACCATGAGCGCAGCATTATCCAGCTGCCTTTCTTTACCGAAGAGACAGTAATTCCTTTTGAATTTTACCAATTGTTAGACAAACGTATCAACGAAATCTTAGGGAGAACAGAGATAGATCTACTCGGCAAATCTATGGATTTCCAGCAGGTACAAAGAACCCTCTCTTCTCAACTAAACAGATACCACTTGCGCAGTAGTGATGGTCGCATAACGCTATCCCTAAGTGCTATTCGTTCCACACTTGACCACATGCATCAAAAACTTTTTTATGATATGATAGAACGCTTGAGTAAAAATATCTACTATTCTGTAGGAGAGACCCCTGAAAAGTTAACCAACCTAAAGGAACTACGCATAGAGCCTGAAAGTGGGCAAGTACTTATCAATGGGGAAGCCGCCTATACCTCTACTTCCGAGGGAGGTTTAGTTCCCCTTATCGTCCAGTCCATCTATGACCTTACCTTACATGCTATCCCACAAACGGTTACAGCCTTAGACCAACTGGATGAGGCGACCTATCCACAGCTACACCTTGTCTCAGAAGCACTGCAAAGAGGTGAAGCCTACAAAGAGATTGCCCCACGGACAACCCCCATCGCCCTCCTTTCAGAGATAAAGGATGTCCTCTCAAAAGCGAAGTTTCAATTGGCGAGCAAAAAGGAAGTGGGAGAAGACACAAGCCCAATACATAAGAATAAGCATATATTAGAAGGTATTGAAGAGCTTCCCAACAAAGATTTTGCCTTTAAATTACTCAAATTCATGAGAGATTATGGCCTATTAGAGAATAACCTTATAACCCTTACCGATGTTCAGGCTTGTAAGAACTTAGGGCACACCTTCCCTATCTTACTAGAAGCAGATGGTGAGAATAGTAGCAAAGATAATAGTGGAAGAGACCGATATTATCCCAATAATCTTTTTAAATACAATGGTAAAAAATATTATGTTACTAATGATTGGTATGAGAAAACAAAAGAAAAATCCAGCAATAGAGATAACCGAACTAGGTTCTTAGAATGGATTAGATCTTTGCTCAATGAATAATCCAATCTTCTAACTTTCTAAGACGCAATAAATTGCGTCTCTACACATACGCTGGCTAAGACAATTATTTACTTAGCATAGTCTTCCTTAGAGACATCAGTTTATTGCGACTTAGAACATTAATTATCTGTATATTA
>ERZ773035.405-NODE-405-length-36271-cov-5.631848_pt1 | contig 36271 bp, 30 predicted proteins | sample MGYA00511487_ERZ773035 | MGnify/ENA primary metagenome ERZ773035 (study PRJEB29015, sample SAMEA2737985) | human oral metagenome | biome: human oral; feature: human-associated habitat; material: dental | place: China | collected 2024 ...
GCTGGTTTGGCCACTTACTTTATGACGAGCTTTAAGAATATAACGTTGATTTTCGATTGGTGCAAAGAACTCAAGAACGGTATTTGTAAAGATTGCTTTTTCTCGATTGGTTCCGCCTTTGAGGAATACTTCTGTTGAAACTGCATGTTTATCGTGTTGGATAACTTGTACATCAGTCTGTTGAGTTTGGATAAAATTTTTATTCAGAAGTGCTTTCTGGATAGATTTACCAAGTATTTTTAGTCGTTTATAAGGGCTACGATAAAGAAAATATCTTAACCATAAAAGTCCCAGTATAATCAGCAAAAATGAGGCAATATTTATAGGAACTTGGCCAGACCTGCTTCTGATTGATTGAAAGATATAAAAGACAATATCGGATGCCATTGTTGCGAGAGTCAAAAGAAGTAATTTCTGGGCATCCCAAAATTCTGCATGAGGGATTATTTTGTTATCAATTTTGATTTCTTGTACTACTTCCATGTCGTCGTAAATTGGAAGTGCTTCTTGCCAACCCTCTTTGAGTTTTTGGCGAAGTCTTGAGCGCAATAGAGTCTGTTCATTAAGACGTGTTAGATTCTCTTTGGTGAATGTAATAAATCCAAAATTAAAGCGTTCAATTCCTGATTCGATAACGTTTTCTGTATAACTAAGACCCAAAAATTGTTGCATACGACGGTTCAGAAGCTCCATGTCTGGACTATCGCCATCAAAGCGGGTGTTTGTCCATGTAGAAGGGGATTCAAATGGCTTATCTGCGGTATTTTTTGATATATTGACGGAAATAAGATGCCATATATTACTGGTCTTATCTGGATTATTTGGCATAACACGAATTGCACGCCCTCGCATTTGATTACTTAGCATAAAGCTACCTACGAAGCTTGCCAGAACAAGTGAATTAATGCAGGGTGCATCCCAACCTTCTCCAAGTAGAGATTTTGTTCCAATAACAACTTGGATAAAACCTTCTTGGAAGAGTTGTGTAACAGCACTAACTAAATCGTGCTGGTCTCCAAATAGGTGAACTTTGAGATAGTCATCAGGGTTTAAACATCCAACTGGTAAGAATTTCAGACGATCTGCATCAAGAAGATCTTCTAATCGGTGTCGAGCAGCTGTTGGAATAATAACAAGACTTCCGGTAAGAACAGCAAGAGCTACTGGTATTTGCTGCTTTACGGTTTCTCTACGGATGGATTCAAAAAAAGAAAGTGTTCCAAGTTGGGTTAATTTTGCATTTTCTTCACCAAGACGTGGCTCAAAGTCTTTTCGAATATAGTCTGTAAGTATGAGCTGGCGTAGATCAGTGCCGAGTGATTGGTATTCAGAGGAGAAAATCTCCTGAACAGCTTTAAGTTTTCCAAGAGATTGTGTTAAGAGAAGATCTCGTTCTTTATTTCGACAAAGTTCGACCTGTTCACGTTCAATTAAACCAGCAGAACGCAATTGATGCTTTATCTGTTTGACTTCGTCTTCTGTAAAGTCATACCAGTGAGGAACTGTAAAAAGAGCTCCTTGCAGCAAAATTTCAAACCATTCAAGGTTCAAAGGAGGAAGCTTTTTTACTGCGAGAAGTTGCTGGAAGTTTTTTGGATATGAGCATCCCTTGCTATGCAAGAAAATAAGTGTAGCTGAAAGGAATTTTGGCTCTTCAAGTAGCTCGTCAATACTAATTTGACCAGTAAGAGCAGCACAGTCCTGTATTTTTTCGATGAATAGATTGTCGGATGATATATCGTGGAGAACTTTCTCTTTTTGTATATCGATAGCCTTAAGTTGCTTTTTTTCTTCTCGGGTGGGGAACGAAAAATATACGTAATCTTGATGAGGACAGAGGCTATTCTCTTTAACTAGTTCAGGCACGGTTATTTCTTCGTCAATCTGACCACACATAGTAATGTAGCGTTTCCAGAGTGCCGGATCGTCATCATAAGGTGGAGTTGCTGTAAGAGAGATCATGTGTATGTTGGTAAACGAATTGCGGAATGTTTCTAAACTCTTCCACCATTCATTTCTAAGATGATGACATTCGTCTAGACAAAGAGTTCCTAATGCATGTTCTTTAAAGGTTGCTACAACATCAAATCCCTGATAATCAAAGTGCTCAATTTCAGCTTGATCATTGGTGTCTTCAGCTCTTGATTCTCCTTTGAGCTGGTTCATTGCACTGTGAAGAGCTTGATACGTTGCAATGGTAATGAGTTTTGGGTTTTTTAAATCTTGGGAGATGAGCTGTTCTGCGTGTGAAGGATTGACGAGAAAAGCTGTGGTAATCCTATCAACCCATTGCTGTCGTATGGTAACTGTTGGCGCCAAGACTAAGGTTGGCTGTCCAAACTGCTTAATGAATTCGATACCAAGAGTTGTTTTTCCAGAACCTGGAGCTGCAACAAGATGTATATGACCATCTGCCATATACGTTTTGCAGCTATCTAACACGCGTTGCTGATAGCGTCTCCACTGTCCATTGAATGACAGTTCCTGAAATACTTGATGTGTAGCATTTACGTGCAAGATGTATGCTCCATGATTTTGACTTGGATTGTTTTTAGTCTAACGGGTTTCTCGGTTAGTTCTTGAGCGAATTAAGCGGAGCAGGGAAGCGGCCACCGCGATGTGCTAGGACATTACCTGCAAATTGATTGACTGGCATGATGGGCGCAGATCCAAAGAGTCCACCAAACTCCAGGACGTCTCCCTCGTTGTAGCCAATAGCTGGGATAACGCGGACCGCCGTGGTCTTGGTGTTGATGACGCCGATAGCCATCTCATCTGCGATGATACCCGCAATGGTTTCCACGGAAGAATCGCCAGGAATAGCAATCATGTCCAAGCCAACGGAGCACACCGAGGTCATTGCCTCGAGTTTCTCGAGAGAAAGCGCACCGTCTTGAGCTGCGCGAATCATGCCCGCATCCTCGGAGACCGGGATGAACGCGCCGGACAGGCCGCCGACGCTGGACGACGCCATGACGCCGCCCTTCTTGACAGCATCGTTGAGCAGGGCAAGCGCGCAGGTAGTTCCAGGGCCACCGCATTCGCCGACGCCGATAAGCTCCAGAATCTTAGCGACGGAATCGCCAGCTGCTGGGGTAGGCGCAAGACTTAGGTCTACGATGCCCTTCTCGACACCTAGGCGCCTTGAAGCCTCGCGGCTCATCAGCTCGCCCGCGCGGGTAATCTTGAATGCGGTCTGCTTGATCTTCTCGGCAACGTCCATGAGATTTGCGGAGTCGGGGAGCTCGGCGAGGGCCGCAGCCATGACGCCAGGGCCGGAAACGCCCACGTTAATGACGGTGTCTGCCTCTCCGCTGCCGTGGACCGCGCCGGCCATGAAGGGGGAGTCCTCCACCATGTTGGCAAAAACGACCAGCTTAGCGGCACCGTAGCACTGAATGTCGGTGGTGTGGCGCGCGGCCTCGAGCACGGTCTGGGCCATGAGCAGGACGGCGTCCATGTTGATGCCCGCGCGCGTGGACGCGACGTTTACCGAGGAACAGACGCGCGACGTGGTGGCCAGTGCCTCGGGGATGGATGCGATGAGTCGGCGGTCGGCGTCGCCAAGGCCCTTATGGACCAGTGCCGAGAAGCCGCCCAAAAAGTCGATGCCCAGCATCTCGGCTGCGCGATCAAGTGTGTGAGCCAGCGGCGTCAGATCCTGCGCCAAGGTACATGCCGCAATCTGTGCGATTGGCGTGACGGAAACGCGCTTGTTGGCAATGGGGATGCCGTACTCGCGCTCCAGGTCTTCGGCCACGGAGACTAGGTGCTCGGCCTGGCGCGTGATGCGGTCGTAGACCTTCTGGCACATGCGGTCCAGGTCTTCATCTGCGCAGCTATTGAGCGAGATGCCCATCGTAATGGTGCGCAGGTCAAGGTTCTGCTCGCTGACCATAGCGAGGGTTTCGGCGATTTCCTGTGGAGTGATGTTCATGCGCGTCCTCTCGGAATGCGGTTGTCGTACGGGCGCCGGGGCGTGGGTGCAGCTTGCGTGCGGTGCCGAAACCCAGATGCGGTTGTCGTGTGGAGACAACGTCTGGCTTTTGGCGGACGACCAGCCGCAGGGGTTTCTCGACTATTATACTTAAGCAACAACGACAAACGGGGCAAGTTGCGAGGTAACGTGGCAGAAAAAGTCACCCTAAAAACGATTGCGCGCGAGGTGGGGCTGTCGCCCGCCACGGTTTCGCTGGTGCTGAACGGCCGGCCGGTGCGCGTGAGCGACGAGAACCGCCGCCGCATCCTCGACGTTGCCCGCCGCGAGCACTACATTCCCAACCAAATCGCAAGAAGCCTGGTTACGCAGCATACGCAGACGCTTGGGCTGATTGTGCCGAATATCGAGAGCCGGTTTTTCTCGTCGTTTGCCAAGATGCTGGAGATGAAGTGCCGCCGCCGCGGGTACGCGTTGTTCATTACCAACTCGGATAACAGCACGTCAAACGATGCGGACCTTGTGCGACTGCTGGTCAATCGCGGCGCCGACGGCATCTTTATCATTACGTCCGACGAGGTAGAAGCCTCAAAGCAGCTTATCGCCGACCTGGAGCAGCTGCCCGTGCCGTACGTCATGGTGGACCGAACCATCGATGCGCTCGACTGCGACAAAGTCACGTTCAACAACGAGCTCGGCGGCTATCTGGCCACAAAATACCTGCTAGACCACGGTCACCGCCACATCGCATGCATGGTCAACACCGCCTCCAACACCGGCTGCGCGCGCCTCAATGGCTACGTTCGCGCACTTGGCGAGAAGGGCCTGGAGCTAGATCAGTCGCTTGTACTGACCAGCGATTATTACATTCCTGATGCGTATTTTGCAGCTCAGCAGCTGATTCGCGTGAACGCTACGGCTGTTGTTGCAACGTCGGACAACATTGCGCTTGGGCTGTTGCGCTACCTGTATGAGCGCGGCTTGCATGTTCCGCGCGACTATTCTGTTGTCGGATACGATAACAGCATTTCAGATGCACTGTTTGAACCAGCGTTGACTTCGATTGAGCAAAATGTCGATGAGCTTTCTGACGCCGCACTTTCTATCATCTTCCGTCGACTGGGCGAGCGCGGTGCGGATGTTGTGCAGAGAGCCGCGACGCAAGAAGCCGCGACAGGCAAAAATAACGGCATCGAAGCGCAGGCTGACAGCGCGTCAATCCAGATAATCCTAGAGCCGCGCATGATTGAGAAGAATAGCGTGCGTCTTTTGGGTTGCTAATCAGATTTCTGCATATTTATGCAATAAAATACATTTTCATGAATACATAATTTTTGAGCTCAAAATTATGTGCCGAAAAAGGTAAAAAACCCGTTTAGTTGGGGATGAAAACTTTAAATTGGCCATTTTATCCCCAACTAAGACGATTTTTTACCGCTCCAAAAACTTTTATCTGGGGAAACACTGTATGCATAAAAATGAAAACCCCAACTAAACGCATTTTTTACCACTTGGACACCATTTTGGGTACACTTCGGCATCGTGGGTACTGTTGAGCATTGTTCTGCCGCCCCGTTTGAGCAAAATTCAGCTTTCGCGCATATTTTGGTGCTCGAAAGACACCTCAAAAGACTCCCATGAAAGAAATTTCCAGAAATCTCAACATGATAAAACGTTTTATCACTTAGAGTAGTACTTGAAACATAGCCGAAGCATCATACTGTTATGTATGTGTTGTTTTATGCGCACCCAGTTGAGTGCGAACAAAACAAACGCTCAGGTGATGGAAGCAACGAGGTTGCTTGACCTGCACAAACGCGCAGGTAGCAGCCAAAGAAAAGGAGGAGCACATGGCTCAGCCCGTGTACGGCACACCTTGGCAGACCCTGAATCAGCCTGTATCTGAGGACGAGCTTGCCGGCGTCGATAGGTATTGGCGCGCAGCTAACTACCTGTCTGTTGGTCAGATTTATCTTCGCAGCAACCCTCTTATGAAGGACGGTTTCTCTCGCGAGGACGTTAAGCATCGCCTGGTTGGCCACTGGGGAACCACCCCAGGCCTGAACTTCCTGTTCGGCCACGTCAACCGCTTCATCCGCGACCATAACCAGAACACCATCTTCCTCATGGGCCCTGGTCACGGTGGACCTGCAGGTACCGCACAGTCTCTGCTCGACGGCACTTATCGCGAGACCTACCCATTCATCACCGACGATGAAGAGGGCCTCCAGAAGTTCTTCCGCCGCTTCTCTTATCCTGGCGGAATTCCTTCCCACTACGCACCTGAGACTCCAGGCTCTATCCACGAGGGCGGCGAGCTGGGCTACACCCTGTCCCACGCATACGGTGCTGTCCTGGACAACCCATCCCTGCTGGCAGTCGCTGTTGTCGGCGACGGCGAGGCAGAAACCGGCCCACTTGCAACTTCTTGGCAGACCAACAAGTTCATGGACCCACTGACCGATGGTATCGTTCTCCCAATCCTGCACCTCAACGGCTACAAGATTGCTAACCCAACCATCCTCGCTCGTATTTCCGACGGTGAGCGCGACGAGTTCTTCCGCGGCATGGGCTACCACCCATACAACTTTGTTGCAGGCTTCGACGACGAGGATCACGCATCCATTCACCGTCGTTTCGCAGCTCTTCTCGAGGCTGTCTTCAACGAGATCTGCGCTATCAAGACTCGCGCAGCCGCAGGTGACGCATCCCGTCCTTACTACCCAATGATCATCTTCCGCACCCCTAAGGGTTGGACTTGCCCTCCTTACATCGACGGCAAGAAGACCGAGGGCTCTTGGCGCGCACACCAGGTTCCACTGGCATCCGCTCGCGATACCGAGGCTCACTTCCAGGTCCTTCGCGACTGGATGAGCTCCTACAAGCCAGAGACCCTCTTCACCGAGAAGGGCGCAATCCGTCCAGAGGTTACCGCTTTCATGCCTAAGGGTGACCTCCGCCTTGGCGCTAACCCTAACGCAAACGGTGGTGCAATTCGCCGCAACCTTGTTCTTCCTGACGCAAAGAAGTACGAGATTCCAGTTGCCGAGAAGGGCCACGGCTTTGGTGCCACTGAGGCAACTCGTGTCCTTGGCGAGTACACCGCTGAGCTCATTAACAGCAACCGTTCTGAGTTCCGTATCTTCGGACCTGACGAGACTGCATCCAACCGTCTGCAGCCTTCCTTTCAGGTAACCGACAAGCAGTGGTTTGGCGGCTTTAACGATGACTTCGAGAACGACGAGCACATCTCCCCAGTTGGTAACGTTATCGAGCAGCTTTCCGAGCACCAGTGCGAGGGCCTGCTTGAGGGCTACACCCTGACCGGCCGCCACGGCATCTGGTCCAGCTACGAGTCATTTGTCCACATCATTGACTCAATGATCAACCAGCACGCTAAGTGGCTTGAGGCTACCGTCCGCCACATTCCATGGCGCAAGCCTATCTCCGCTCTTAACTTGGTCCTTTCCAGCCACGTTTGGCGCCAGGACCACAACGGATTCTCTCACCAGGATCCTGGTTTTGTTGACATTATGCTTAACAAGAGCTTTAACAACGACCACATCACCAACATCTACTTCCCAGCAGATGCTAACCTCCTGCTTGCAGTTGGTGAGAAGTGCTATACCTCCACAAACTGCATCAACGCTATCTTTGCTGGTAAGCAGCCTGCTCCAACGTGGGTAACCCTCGACGAGGCTCGCGAGGAGCTTGCAGTTGGCGCTAAGGAGTGGAAGTGGGCTTCCAATGCTGAAGCTGGCGAGGAGGACATTGTCCTCGCATCCTGCGGCGATGTCCCAACCCAGGAGCTCCTGGCAGCTCTGGACATGCTTGGCAAGCTGGGCATCAAGGCTCGCTTCGTCAACGTTGTTGACCTGCTCAAGATCCAGAACGCTTCCGAGAACGATGAGGCGCTCTCCGACGAGGAGTTCACCAAGCTCTTCTCCGCAGACAAGCCAGTTCTCTTTGCATTCCACGCATACGCAGGTTCCGTCCGTCGTCTGATTTGGAACCGTCCAAACCACGACAACTTCAACGTTCACGGCTATGAGGAGCAGGGTTCCACCACAACTCCTTACGACATGCTGCGCCTGAACAACATGGACCGTTGGGCACTTGCTGCTGACGCTCTCCGCATGATTGACGCTCAGAAGTGGGTAGATCAGATCGACGAGTGGGAGAAGTTCCGCACCGAGGCCTTTGAGTTTGCTGTCGAGAAGGGCTATGATCACCCAGCATTCACCGACTGGTCTTGGCCAGACGCTTCCGATGCTGATCAGGCTATCTCCGCAACTCAGGCAACCGCCGGCGACAACGAGTAACACGCCGCAGCCCGCGCGCCGCGCGCGTAACGTACGAGCTGCGAGCTTCATACGAGCTGCGAGCGCCGCAACCGTGCTAGCTGAGAAAACGTGCCTTCCGCCCGGTATCCACTTCGTGTGGGTACCGGGTTTTCTTGTGCGAAAGCGCTGCTAGTGGACGTGGTTTCTCGCCAGACGCGCTGCGCGGCGGTGCAAGGGCGGTGCACTCGGTGCGCGGCCAGCTCGCGCCTGATTTCTGCAAAGAATCTGTAACTTTTGCCTAAAAACGTCAAAGAATCTGTAGATTTGCCTGATTTTACAAAAGAATCGGTGACTCAAATACAGATTTTTTGCACTTTTTAGGCGGGCTTTGAAGCATGTCTGAGATTGCTCTTCCATGGACGCTCACATGGAGCCTGATTTTCTCGTCATGTCTGAATGATTTGCCGGAAAAGTGCACCATGTCTGAGTGGTTTTGCCGGTTTTTCTCATCATGTCTGAGTAAATTTACTCAGATATGATGCACTTTTCAGGCTCGCATGGTGTACTAAGCGAGAAAAGCCCGTGTGCCGAGAAACCCCGTGCACTTGCAACGGCGCTTCGCGCGTCCGACCTGTAAGTTTGTCCGCACACGACGCTGTCGCCGTACAAAAAACCGGCGTCCACCTGCGTGAACACCGGTCTGACCTGCATGTTTGTCTGAGCTTCGACTCCACCCCGCACGCCCGCTACCCGCACCCGCTACCTGCGGCCGAAGCGGCGTCGTACCCGCTCGCGTCGCACCCGCGCTGCCGCTACTCGCGGCCCGTACGACCAGCGCGCTCGTTCAGCTTGGCGCGAACAGCAGCCTTGAACGCGGCAGCATCCGTCATCCACGGAACGTGCTTGCCGCCGATAATGTTGAACGGCTCGTCACCCTTGGCCAGCAGGTACACCAGCGCCGGGCGAGGGTCGTCGTAAGCTGCGGAAACCGCCTGGTAAATGGCATCGTAGCGGTCAAGGATAATCTTGTGCGCGGCGCCCTCGGGCGTGGCCTCGGCCATCTGAGCGCAAATCACCGCAGGATCTTCCATGTTGCAGTCCTCGGTGGTGTAAATCATCAGGTCCGCCCACTTGGCCGCCTCTTCCGGCAGCTCCTGGCGGCGATTGTACGCCTTGCCACCGACGGCTCCCATAACCACATAGCGGCCATAACCAGGGAATTCCTTAGCAGTTGACGAGAAAAGCTTCTGGTAGGAAAGCTTGTTGTGAGCGTAGTCGACCAAGCCCGTGACCTTGTTGTCGGGCGAGCTCAGCAGCTCCATGCGACCTGGCACCTTAACATTCATCAGCGGAAGCACAGCGTCCTTCTCGCGAATGCCCAGGTAGTCGGCAACGGTGATTGCTGCAAGAGCATTCTCCACGTTAAAGAGGCCGGACATGGGCAGCGCGGCGGCGCCGGTCCAAGTTGGCGCGTGCACGGTAAATGTGACCATGCCCTGGTGAGGGGTGATTTCGTCCGCCCAAACGGTGGCGTCGGAATCGGTTGTGGAGAAAGTCAGGACCTTCTCGCACTTCTGTGCACGCTCCATGACCTGGTCAAACATCATCGTGTTCTTGTTGATAACGGCTACGCGAGCCAGGTCAAAAATCTTCAGCTTGCTCTCAAAGTAATCTTCAAAAGTAGGGTGTTCAACAGGGGAAATGTGATCGGTCCCAATGTTTAAGAACACCGCGACGCTCAGGTTGAGGCCAACCGTGCGGTCGTACTTGAGTCCCTGGCTGGAAATCTCCATGTCAACGTAGGGGAGGCCAGCATCCGCGGCGTGCTTGAGGTGGCGCCACAGCTCAGGAGCCTCGGGCGTGGTGTTGTGCGCAGGTTGCGTGTCCTTGCCGTCAAACACCTCGATGCCGCCGATCACGCCACACTTGGAGTACGGCTCGTCGCCGTCGAGGATGGCGCGCAGCATATACGAGCAGGTAGACTTGCCTTTTGTGCCCGTAATGCCGATGGTAGTGAGCTTCTTGTCGGGGTGACCCGCAACGCCTGCGGCCGCGTAGGCCATGGCAAGGCGCACGTCATCCACGCAAATAGCGGCCACGTTTGGCGCCACTATCTGCAGCTCTTCCGCAAGCGACTGCTGGCAGAGGTACGCAACAGCTCCAGCCTCCACCGCGTTTGTCAGATATGCTGGCGAGAAACTCGCGCCCTTGCAAACAAACAGCGAGCCCGGGGTGACCTCACGAGAATCGCTTGCAACATCGGTAAGCTGTGCGTTTTGATCCATCGCGTCAAGATGCGCGGTAGTGTACTCGATGTTCTTGCTGGTAAAGAGCGCCAGGAGCTCGTGTAATGTCATCCTCAAAAGTCCTTCTATAGCTGTTTGGCGCAAGCACAGCGCCCCAAAGACAGTATAAATAGTTTAGCCGTCTGCCCCCAATTGTGCTGCCGACATCGCAACTTTCTTGGTCCTTGCACGGCAATCTCACACCTTTATGGCGAGAAAATCTTCTATTTTGCTTGACTCACTGTGGCTGGGAAGGTATAGTACTTGTTCGCGCATAAGCGTATACATTGCGGGGTGGAGCAGTCTGGTAGCTCGTCGGGCTCATAACCCGAAGGTCGTTGGTTCAAATCCAGCCCCCGCGACCAAAACATGTCTGTCCCCTGCCTGCGAAAGCGGGTGGGGGATTTTTTGTAAGGCTTTAGCCTGTTGAGCGCGAGAAGCGCGCGAAACACAAAACCACCCGCTATGCGGGTGGAGAATACTTTTTGCTTTGCAAATTAAAATCCTTCCTTCTAGCATAGCGATTGTTCAGGTCACTAATAGCCAAGAAGGAAGGAGTGGCTATGGCACATAAGGCCAATAGCCTTGCGCACACAAAATGGTTATGCAAATACCATATTGTGTTTACACCAAAGTATAGAAGGAAAGTCATTTATAACAAATACAGAGAAGACCTTCGAGAAATACTCAAGATGCTTTGTGACTGGAAAGGGGTAGAAATTCTTGAAGGACATCTCATACCAGATCATATACACATGCTTGTGAGTATCCCGCCTAAGATAAGCGTTTCAAGTTTTATGGGTTACTTAAAAGGTAAAAGCTCACTGCTCATGTTTGATTACATGCAAACCTTAAATATAAGTATGGCAATAGAAAGTTTTGGGCTGCAGCTACTATGTATCAACCGTAGGTCTTAATGAGGCGACAATAAGAAAATATATTCGAGAACAAGAAAACGCCGATATAGCTCAGGATAAATTAAGTTTGAAGGAATATGAAAATCCCTTCGATAAATAATCTAGCTGGACAGCCAGTTTAACTGGCTGCCGGTGTTAAATTGCTATTGTGACCTGAACGAAGTGAAGGGCAAAGGACTTGAGTCCTGGGCAAGTATAATTAGGGCTGTCTTCCTTCACGATAGGGCTGTCTTCCTTCACGAGGATTTTTTTGCGGTTGCGAAGAATGATATTCTCGGGGGTTCGTCAACAAAAGCCTCTCGATGACAGTGGTACTATGAGAGTTAGAGTAACGGCCTGAGTCGCCTCAGTAAAAGGTGATAGGGTTTAGTGTTGTTAAACTATTATAGAAAGAGCTCTTTCATTCACGTATATCTAAGGATTTGACATGTGGTCAACGTCTCATTATCTCGATTCAGCATGGGAACAATGGTATCAGCTCAAGCATAGAGACGCCTATATGAACGAATCTGGTGATTCCTTCGAAAAGTACATTACCAACGTGTTGGAAATGGTTTATCCGGATTTTATAAATCCTGATCCCATGGGTCAACGGGGCGATGGAGGGTGCGATGGGCTTTCCAATCAAGAGGGGCTATTCATTGCGTGCTACGGGCAGCGAGCTCAAGCCAATCAGGATGCTAAGGCAAAAGAAAAAATTAAGAGTGACTTTAATCGCGCAATACAAGGCGAATTTAATTTCAAAGAATGGTGCTTTATTACTAACGCGCAGATAGGCCCAACGGCTTTACAGCTCGTAGCTCAATTACGACAGCAACATGATTCATCAAGCGACAAACCGTTGACAATCAGTGTCATCAAATCAGAAGGTAAATTCTGGGATAGGTTCGCTTCTTTATTGAAGCCGCGTCAACTCAACTCCCTATTTCCAGGCGCCCCACATGCACAGCATACGGAACTTGAAGAATTGGTCGGGTTAATCGAGTCATTGGGAAATCCAGTCCCCAAACCCACCGTTCTCAGTCCTGTGTCTATCAAAAAAATGGACTATAACAAGATTCCTGATACTACGAAACTTGAATTTAATGAGGGTAGGGAACTCTCATCGAGAATAGATTCTTGGTTCTCTGAGCAGCCCAATCCCGAGCTGCGTGACAGCAAAGCCGCGGCGTTTCATAGTATATACGAGGCTGCTAAAAAGACTGCTAGTGATCCAGCTGGAATAATGGAGCAGATTTATATTGCGGTTGGAGGTAGCGACTTCAGGTTAGATCGGAGTAGGGCAAATGCTGTCTATGCAATTGCAAGCTATTTTTTTGATAGTTGCGACATTTTCGAAGCGGTTCCCGAGAGAGGCGACTCATGATTTTACCTACTAAAGGGATAAGTCCCGAGAGGTCACTTCTCGGAATCGGTACTGAAATACTCGATATTCTCAAACGCCCCATGTCAGTTTCTGAAGTCTGGATGATATACAAGCGACGAACAAATCGAGGGCAACGAGACTATGTCTCATTTGATTGGTTCATTTTCACACTTGATTTGCTCTACGCCATCGGTGCAGTTTCGCTGAACTCGAATGGAAGATTGGTAAAAAATGTCATTTCTTAAAAACCTAGGATCAGATGACCCTAGGTTCAAAAATCTAACCTTTCATAAAGGTATGAACCTGGTGCTTGCTGAGAAAACCCGTCATTCAAGTGACACCGATAGTAGAAATGGTGCGGGAAAAACAAGCATTGTTCGCTTGCTCAGGTATCTTTTGGGCGGAAAACGTGATGATTGGATTAAATCGTTAGCTGAATACACCGAAAGTGCATTTTGGACTGATATACAAGGGGCGGCTGGGGAAATTCACATAAGCCGAACAGCCGGCAGTACTTCCGTCTTGGCTGGAACATCAACATACAGCAGCAATGAATGGAGAGAGAAGAGCGGGGAGCTACTTCTTGGATGGCCCGCAAGCCATGATAAGCCGACTGCGCAGCAGGTCTTTTCTCAACTCTTACGCACGAGCTTTGATTCACCAACAAAGATAGATTCATATGAGTCTGATCTCGAAACCGGAACCAGAATTGCTTACTTCTTTGGTATACCGGATACAACTCTGCAGAAGCCCATACGAGCAGCAAATTTTAAGAAGGACAAGAAGATACTCAAAAAAGCAATTGATCATGGCATTCTTGCAAATATAGCAACCTCAAAAGCCGAGTGCGAGGCTGAGCTGTTCAAACTCGAAGATCAACTCCAAAATCGGAGATCAGCTCTTGCGGAATTCAAAGTCGATGAGAGCTACGCAGGTCATCAACAAGCAGCCGATGAGCTAAGCGCTGAAATAGCAGCTTTAAACGACCAAAATATTGCACTGAAGCGGCGTAAACGCTATCTATCTAATACGATGACCATCGAATTACCCGATAAACAGGATAACGGTGAGATGTTGACTCGTTTAAAGCGGCTTTACGCAGAAGCTGGGGTAATAATAGCGACTGATGCATTAAAGCCATTTAATGATGTCGTCCAATTCCATGATTCGGTAGCCCGCAACCGAAGACACTTTCTTGAAGATGAGCTTAACAAGGTGACTGAAGCATTGGCGGCCAATGAAGCCAGAATTAAGATGCTGGATGATGAGCGCAGCATCATTATGAGACTTCTCGACAAATCGATGGCGCTGGAAACCTTTTCCGAAGCCCAACAAGACTGCAATGAAATTGCCGCGCGAATTGAGCGCCTGAAAGATATGCTGCAGGATTATGAACGTCTTGACGACATGGATTCCACGTTGAGAAAAATGGAAGTTGAAGCAAATGATGCTATGCGTTTAGGTCTTAAAGAAATTAATGACTCAGTTAAGCTTGCTTCTCAGATGTACTCAAATCTCTGTTCAGAAGTGTATATGGATCGTGCTGGTAGTCTGCTGTTGGATTTAACTGATGCGGGGATTTTCAAAGTCATGCCTAAAATTGAAGGTGACGCTTCAAAAGGAATAGCGGAAGTTTCAATCTTCTTATTTGATATCACGTGTATTGCGGTTGGGATGAAGAACGGAACTACCCCTGGGATATTGTTCCATGACAGTCAATTGTTTGACTCGATGGATGACCGACAGCTCGCGTCTTGTCTCAATATCGGTGCAAGACTTGCTGAGGAATATGATTTTCAATATATCGTCACTCTTAACACTGACCGTCTTGAAGCTGCAGAAAAAACAGGGTTTGACCGTTCAGACTATCCGATATCAGTTAGTCTTGCTGACAGCGGAGAAGCAGGAGGTCTATTTGGATTCAGATTTAATTAGTAAACCTCGAACTCATAAAACTTATATTACTTTCATCAAATAAGAGTATCGCTGCGATAGCTCGTTCTATCAAGTTTACCTTACACGTTATCCTACTAGGACGTCCACACCAAGTCCAAAGACCCGGGATGGTTGCTCTATCAATCAGTACTAGCGCAGGATACACAGTAGACTGCCGTGGCAGGATATTAAACCCCAGCACTCATTGTCCTCTACGCACCAAAGCCAAAGTTCAACAAACGTTGCAGCCTCAGCTCAAGACCCTTGTGATGGTTATAGGAATCCAGCATGCGTTGATAATTCAGAGCAGCAGGCGCCAGCTTCTCTACCAGGGCATCTGTTGTCTGCTTCACTGAGCGCAAAGGCTCAGGATGCCGCTCACCCTCGTTCTCGCCACTAGCGATGCACCAGCGAATGTCTGAACGCACATGACTCGTATCAAAAGTTTCAACAAAATTAGGGAACCACGTGCTTGGACTTGCCAGAAGATACTGGTCAAAGCGGCAGGTTGTCTGCATCTCAAAGAGGCTGCATAAGCCCGACAATGAATAGCCAAGCAGTGTGACAGGGCACGTATCCTGAGCGGTATGAGTAGCTAGAGCAGCGTACTTCTCGACAGATGGAAGTACAACGTCTGAAAGAAATTCTCTTCCATGCCCTCCAAAATTAGGAGCCTCGGTTCGCACGCTTGTTGCTGACCAGGGGGAATAGCAGTCTTGATCAGACGGCGCGGTAATGGCAATCCATTGAGGAAGCTTCTCGGCATCAATTTTTCCGGCAGAAATAAGAGCAGCTATCTTTGGCATAAGCAGAGAGCCGTGGAGAATTACAAGAAGACCAGGAACCGCGGAGCGTTCTCCTATTGTGATCGTGCTGTCGGGTAGAGCTGCTAAATCCATGAAAGTCCTCGTCTTTTGTTGTCTGTTGGCCATCGGTGGCATCTCGCGGGAGCCACTGGCGGCGTCTCGTGCGGAGCACCCTCTGCGGCGTCTCGTGCGGAGCACCCCCTGCGGACACCCCCCCGCGGGGAAGCGCGCCTGCAGCGGTGTAGATATTTTAAGCATTTTTCAAAACACTCGACTTCTCATAACTAAAAAAGTAAGCTGAGATTAACTTTTAAACATTCCGCTGCGCCTGCAACACACTTGTGCGCAAAAAGCAGCGTCACTTTAGAGAGGTATCGTATGATAAGAAAAGCCGGGCCGTTCCGTCTTTTCATGGGAGTTCTCGTCGCAATTCTGGCGGCGAGTATCGTAATAACTTCAACAATGGGCGCCATCGGCGTGTCCTTGCAAGACGCATATGCCGTATTGATGCATCATCTTTTTGGCATGTCGCTACCGGAGGCTCTAGCTGCAGGAGGACCTGTCGAGAAGGTCGTCTGGTCGCTTCGTTTTCCTCGCATCATCTTGGGTGTGGTAGCCGGAGCTGGCCTTGCACTTGCAGGTGTTGTCATGCAGGCGTCGGTTCAAAACACCTTGGCTGAGCCGTACATTTTGGGCATTTCATCAGGAGCCTCATGTGGAGCCACCTGTGCCATTATGCTTGGAGCTGGCGCGGTAAACATCGTGGGACTTTCTTCGGTGCCGTTGTTCTCATTTATTGGCTCAACAATCGCCACGATTGGCGTTCTGTTGTTGGCGTCTACCGGCGGACATATGACGTCCTCAAAGCTTGTTCTCTCGGGCATGATTTTGAATGCCCTGTTCACGGCTCTTTCTAATTTCATTATTACTATCGCCGCTAATGCTGAGGGCATGATGGATTTAAAGTTCTGGACCATGGGCTCTTTGGCACGAGCAAGCTGGGGAAATGTTGGCGTTTCCGTTGTTGTAGTACTTCTCGTCAGTGTGTTTTTCTTAACGCAGTTCCGCTCACTCAATGTGCTTTTAATGGGAGATGAGGCTGCAACAACGCTTGGCCTCAATACTAATTTGTGCAGATGGGCATACCTGACCATTTCTGCGCTCATGGTTGGCACGTTGGTTTCATCAGTGGGAACCATCGGTTTTGTTGGTCTTATCATTCCACATATTGCGCGCTCGTTTGTTGGGTCTGATCACCGAAGACTGGTTCCAACTGCGCTGGTACTGGGAGCTATTTTCATTCTCTGGGCAGATGCTTGCGCTCGAACCATCCTGGGCAACGCCGAAGTTCCTATTGGCATTCTGACCGCTGTTGTAGGTGCGCCGTTCTTTGTCTACATCATGGTTGCACGTAACTACAGCTTTAGGGATGGTGAGTAGCATGCGCCTTGACGTGCAAAATGTTTCGGTCACCATTCACAACAAGCCGATTGTAAAGGACGTCTCGCTTAACGTGGAAGATGGCGAGTTTGTGGGCATCCTTGGCCCTAATGGATCAGGCAAGTCTACGCTTTTGCGAGCAATTTATGGCCTTGGTCATCGCTATGACGGCAAGATTTTGTGGGACGAGCGCGACGCCACTGAGATATCACGACGTGACTTTGCGCGCAAAGTTGCAGTTGTAAGCCAGTTTAACTCGTTGTCCTTTGACTTTACCGTTCGTGAGATTGTATCGCTCGGGCGTAGTCCTCATCAGTCGGCGCTGTCAAAAGAAACTGACCATGACGAGGCAATCGTGTCCGATGTTATTCAGAAAGTTGGCCTTTCTCGCTTTGAAGATCGCTCGTTTGCCACGCTTTCAGGTGGCGAGAAACAACGTGTAATGTTGGCACGTGCATTGGCTCAGGAACCAGAGTTTCTGGTGCTTGATGAGCCTACCAACCATCTTGATATTACGTACCAGATTGATATTTTGCGACTTGTTCGCAACCTTGGTATTAGCTGTTTAGCTGTTTTGCATGACATTGTGATGGCAGCTCATTATGTTGACCGCCTGTATTTCTTACAAGAGGGAACTATTGTTTCCGAGGGAGCATCTGAGGACATAGTGACCCCTGAGCTGCTGGCTGATGTGTATGGCGTTGAGGGCATGGTCCGCCCATCAACTGCTGGAAACGGCATCAGCATTGATTACGTGTATTAATCGCCTGTTGAATATCAACAGATGAATGAAAGGATATCCTATGGATCCTCGTGTAAGTTCAAATCTTTTTACCAGAAGGAATTTTCTGAGCATTGCAGCAGGATTTGCTGCAACTGGTATTGGACTCGGTCTGACTGCATGCAACAATGCAACGTCTAGCCCATCTACCTCGACTACTGAAGAAAAGAAGTCGGCCAATACAAGCTATCCCGTATCGTTCAAGCTCTACGACGGTGACGGCAACGAGTTTGAGGCCAAGTTTGATAAGGCTCCTGAGAGTGTTGTTACCCTGACAGATTCTGCAGCCGAGATCCTGCTGCGTCTGGGCCTTGGCTCCAAGATTATTGGCACTATCAAGCCTGATGCACCAATGCCTTCAGATATTGCTGACGAGTATGCAAAAATCAAGCAGCTGGGCGATAAGAAGAGCCTTTCTCGCGAAGTTGTTGTTGCCGCTAATCCAAACCTTATTGTGGGACGTTCTCGTCTCTTCACTTCAAAGGATCAGACTACTCCAAAGGACTACGCTGACCTTGGCATTTCTGTCTATACTCAGCTGGCATCTTCTGAGCAGGGCGACCCAACGCTTGCTGGAATTATCTCCGACATTAAGAATCTTGGATCCATCTTTGACGTTCAGAGCAATGCTGACACTTACACCGCTGACCTTCAGAAGCGTCTTGATGCCATTAACGAGCGCGTTAAGGCACACGAGAAAGACGCAAAGAAGTCCGTACTGGTTATGACTAACCTCAAGGACGGCACGTTTGGTCTCTTTGGCGGTAGCGAGAAGAGCCTTGAGTTTACTATTATTGACCAGCTTGGAGCTACTCCTGCGACAACTCAGTCTGCAAACGGCCTGACGTATGAGAATCTGATTAAGTTCAATCCTGATGTCATTATCTACGTTACCGCAGAGCGCAATAAGGCAACTGACGCCGCAGCTAAAGACACCCTCCTGGGCGAGAGCTCCCTGCAGAACGTCCCTGCTATTGCCAACAAGAGCATCGTAGAGATTCCATATTCTGAGTACATTGACTACTCGCCACGTGCATTTGATTCTGCCGAGAAGATCCTTGAGGTTCTGTATCCTCAGAAATAGACGCGTTTGGACATACGCGCCATTTGAACATACGCACCGTAGAGACCAAGCAGGAACTTTGTTTCCTGCTTGGTCTTATCTTTACCGCTAGAGTTGTTCTTTTAACCGAATAATGAACTTTTCTGCACAATAAAGTGCAACTTTGATGTTTTACTAGCCATATAAAAATCTTTACGCTTAAGACAATTAATGTTGGGGGAGGCGGAAAGGTGCGTACTAGTAGGTTATTAAATCAGCTTAGTAGGACATCAGAGGCTATTTCAGTCTCGCAGCTTGCTCATGAATTTAATGTCTCGGAGCGCACTGTTCAATCAGACTTATCAGATTTGCGTTCTGCCCAGCATAATCATGGCTTTCAGATTGTGTCTGAACGTGGCAAGGGAATACGCTTATTAGTAAAAGATTCAGATTTATTTTCTTCTTTTTTAGAATTTTTATCTCATTCAGAGTTTATAGAACCATCTGAACGATCAAAAACTATTCTTCAAGCTTTGGTACTTTCGGGAGGATTTGTAAGTGCAGAAGATCTTGCAGTCAATTTTGATTTGAGTGTTCCGGTGGTGAATATAGCTCTTCAAGAAGCATCTCGAATAGGCTCAAATTTTGGAATTGACGTTCAACGTACTCGTCATCATGGCACACGTGCAGTCGGAAAACCGGATGATATTCGTTTCTTTTTAGCTAGATCTCTTTTGGCAGGATCGCCTCTAATAGTTTCCGCAATTAGAGAATCTATTGATAAAGAAGAAAAAATATCAGCCATTCTTCTCTCATGCCTTTCTAAGATTGGAAGAAATCTTAGATATGAAGACTTCTGTGCTCTTTGTGCCTTTGTAACTATTTGTGCAGCTGATATTGTGAGAGATGCAAATGAGGAACAAGAGTTAAGTCTTGCTCCAATTAAATTCCTTGATTTAGCAGAGCTAATTTCTGAGGAGATTTACAAGAAACTTGGTTTAAAGCTTACCAAGGTAGATGTTTTATGTATTGCGAAAGCGTTAGGACAACTTCCGAGTCTAGAAGATATTCCTACTGCAGCAACCTCAGAAGTAAGTTCAGTTATTATTTCATTTCTCGCAGGTATTGATGAGGAGTATCAAACGTCTTTTTTAGAGGATAAGACGTTTGTAGAAATGCTAGAAGCCCATATAGCACTTCTTGTAAAAAGATTACTTGCTGGGAAAACAGTTACTATTTCTTTTGCTGAAAAAAGTGAATTAGGAAATTCGCTTAGCATGGATTTTGCTGTCCAGTTATGTGAAAAAATTTATAGTAATTTTGGTGTAGAGCCAACACAAGACGAAGTATTTTTGATTGCAATGCATTTTATTGCTCATGAGGAAAGAACACGTCAGAATCGTCTTTTTAGTATTGCTCATATAGTTGTCGTTTGTGCAACCGGCGGAGGTTCTGCCACACTTGTAAAAATGCAGCTTAGCGGTATATTTCCAAACGCCCAAATTGATACAGTGTCTTATTTGGATCAAAGAGTGCTTGTAGAATTGAATCCAGATTTAATAATATCGATGGTCCCATTGTTAGAAAAGCCTTGCGCTCCAACAATCTATATAAATGAGATTTTAAGTCCCTCTGACCTCTCTGCTATTAGTGATGCCGTCAGACATAGCAACTATGATGTAAACCAAGATTGCGGGAAAAAACATGTTTTATCCTCTCTGATAAAACCCGAGCTTTTTGCCATCTCTGATCAAAATACGTATCAAGATATAGTCCACGAAGCGTGTATTGATTGTGTGCGTCTTGGATATGCAGATGAAGCATTCGTCGATTCTGTCGAAGTGCGGGAGAAGTTTTCTAATACGATTTTTTTGAATGGTATTTGCGCACCCCATCCTGTAGAGCCTCACGGAATACGAGATGCAATAGCAGTTCGTATTAACAGGAATAAAACAAATAAAAAGAAAAAAGAGGTTAGAGTTATTTTTCTTATATGTCTAACCAAACAATCTATTGAGGCTTATAAAGCTATTAGTACTTCTTTATTTTCAATAATGAATAACCAAGAAGAAATTTCACTGCTTGAGTCTTGTATAAGCGCTGAAGAATTTATAAATCAGATAAAAAAGATGGAGGTCAGTAAAGATGGATGTTGATCTTCTTGTAAAGCTAAGTAACTCTGATGCGTTGGCCGGTGATGAGGATGAAGTCCGTGAATTGATACAAACTGAGTGCGCTAAGAATTTAAATGAAACTTCTAGAGACGAACTGGGCAGCCTTATTTTTCATAAGCCAGGTCCAAGCGGATCTCCAAAAATTATGTTTATGGCTCATATGGATGAAGTTGGCTTTATTGTCAGATCTATTTCCGACAATGGCCTGTTATATGTAATGCCAATCGGAAATGTTGTAAATACGAGCAAAGATATGCAGCTTGTTCGTATTCATACCTCTCAAGGAAAAGTTCGTGGTGTACTTAATTCAATTAGGGATAAATCTGGTCAGGTCTTGGAAAGTTACGTGGATATCGGATGCTCTAGTGAGGATGATGCTCGAATATTAGGTGTGAGTGAAGGTGATTTTGTTTACTTTGCTACAGATGCATTGGTTCATGAAAATGGAATAGTTTCTGGAAAAGCTATGGATGACCGAGCTGGTTGTTTCGTTCTTATACAAGCAGTTAAGGAGCTTTTTGATTCCTACCCTTGTGATATTTATTTTGCTTTTACAAGTAGTGAAGAGGTTGGAGCACGAGGAGGAAAAACTGCGACAGAGCTCATTCAACCAGATCTATTAGTTGCAATTGATACTGCAAATTATTCTGGGCTTGATTACGGGTTTAAAAACCATCGACTCTTAGGTGCTGGTCCAATGTTGGTCTATTACGACAAAACATTAGCTCCTAAACGTCGCCTCTTGTCTTATATGCAAAATCTTTTAGAAGATAAAAATATTTCTTACCAGAAAGATATTTTTGCTGGTGGTGGTACTGATGCTGGAACAGGCCACTTAGTTAACGCAGGGAGATTGGCAATGGTACTTGGCATTCCCCTTAGGTACTGTCATGGAAGTTGCTCTTTTGTGCAGTTAAAAGATTTAAAAACTGCTGCTTATGTCATTCAACTTATTTGTAGCAATTTCACAGAGGAAGTCTTAAAAGATCTTACGAACTAATGGAAATTTGAAGAAAGAGGGAAGTGCTTAAGTATGAACGAAAGCGAAATCAAAATCCTTACGATGATTTCTTCAGCAGGTGAAAGTAGATCAAAGGCAATTGAAGCATTGAGAAAAGTAAAGGAGGGGGATTATCAAGGAGCTCATAGCTTGCTTGAGCAAGCAAAACAGATTGACTTGGCTGCACACAAGGCTCAAACGGAACTTATATCAGCTGAGCTCAATACTCCAGAAGCTGATCGTCCTGCAATGACGCTTTTAATGGCTCATGCACAAGATCACTATATGGCTGCTCAGCTCGCTCGAGATCTGATTGAAGAACTTGTCGATGTTTTTGAGATTCAGAACCGCAAATAACAGTGTGTATTCGTTAAGAATGCCAACAAAGAAAGGAAGGAAGAAATGAAGATTGTGCTCTGCTGTGCCGGTGGTTTATCAACTACGATGCTTATGGATGCCATGAAAGCTGGAGTAAAAGCAAGTCCAAAGCTTAATGAATCTGACTTCCAGTTTATCGCGATTCCAGTTGATATTTTAGACTCGGAGGTTAGTAATGCCGATGCAGTTGTTCTTGGGCCTCAAATTGCTCACAAATTTGAGAGTGTAAAGAACGCATTGGGTGACAAAAACATTCCAGTAATTGTTGTTGATACAGCTACGTATGGTCAAATGGATGGCGTATCAGTACTCAAGAAAGTGTTAGTTGAACAAAAGAAAATCGAACTTGCCTCTGAGAGGGGGTAATTCTTATGAATGAGAATACTCATGGGTTTACAGCGGTGATCGATCGCTATTTAACTCCTGTAGCAAATTGGATGGACAAGGAAATCCACTTAAGCGCAATCAAAAAAGCTATGGTTGGCTTAACACCTCTTCTAATCATTGGTAGCTTCTGTTTGATTCCTGGTGCGATTCCAAACATGATTGGTGAGGAAAATCCTCTTTCTCAATGGATTGTTGCAAATGCTTCTGCAATTGAACTTGCAAATACTGTTGGAATGGGAATGATGGCGCTTTATGCTTCGGTTCTCATTGGTTATCATCTATCGAAGTCACATGAACTTGATGCACCTGGCTGCATGAGTATGGCGTTAATTGCATTTTTGATGCTTGCTGTTGATTTTTCAGAAGACGGTACTTTAGTAACAAAGTACTTAGGAGCTAAGGGCTTATTTGCATCTATGTTTGGAGCCATCGTAGCAGTTGAATTGTTCCGCTGGTGCAAAAAGCGTAATTTCACCATTAAAATGCCAGAGTCTGTACCAGATTTTGTTTCTCGTTCCTTTGAAATGATTCCAATTTCTATCATTATTATTGGTGTATTTTTAGCAATTCGCCTGGTATGCACAAACGTTTTTGGAGTAATGCCTCCTCTGATTTTTACGAATCTATTTGCACCTTTAGTCGGATCGATGGACAATCCATTGGCATACACTTTCTTGAAGATGCTTCATTGCTTGCTGTTTTTCTTTGGTATCCATCCATCTGTTCTCAGCCCAATTACAAGTCCAATTTCTACGCAATTCCTGGCGGAAAATATTGCAAATTATCAAGCAGGACTTCCACTTACACATTTCTTCTGTCCTGGACCTGAGTCTGCATTTGGTAATTTCACCGGTACTGGAGTTACTTTTGGTCTTGTTCTTTGGTGCATGCTCTCTAAGTCTGATGCACTTAAGAAAATCGGACGAGTAGCATTTATTCCAGCTTTGTTTGGAATCAACGAGCCAATTTTGTTTGGCGCTCCAATTGTTCTTAATCCGTTCTACTTTATTCCATATGTCATTGGTGGAGGAATTATTGGATCGCTCGGTGGCTGGGCTCAATGGCTTGGTTTAATGGGCAAGTCGTTCTTTACACCACCTTATGTCGGAGTTTTCCTCGAAGGATTCTTGACGAACTTCGACTGGAGATCGATTGTGGTCAACGCAGTTCAGATGATACTGTCTATTGCTCTTTGGTATCCGTTCTTCAAAGCTTATGAGCAGAGATTTATTGAGAAGGAACAAGAGAATTCAAGCAGTATTTTGTCTGAAGAGGATGAGGCGCTTCTTGAAGAAATGGATCTTGGAATTTAGTTAGCGTGCTTTGATGAGACTAACTCTATTGAAGAGTTAGTCTCATCTTTTCCAGTTAAGAACAGTTTAAGAAGAGGAGTATATATGAATGGGAATATCAATTTACTTCAAGATCTCTTGAATGATATGGCCGTTGATGTCCTTCTTCTTAAAAGCAAGACAATAAAGAACTGGCTCGGCGTACTAAATGGTAGTGGGTGTTCAATCATTGTAAGCCGTAAATATCAAGGTCTTTTAGTTGATCAAAGATATTTTGCAGAAGCAAAAGAGAAGGAACATGATCTAACGATTGAATTGTTAGCAAGCCAATCTGAAGAGGCTTTTTATGTGAAGCTTTATGAGTTATCAGAAAAGTACAACTGGAAATGCCTGGGAGTTGAATCTGAATCAACCTTAGCAAGTACATATTTGAAATTATCAAAGCAATTTAAAAATGTTGTTCTTCTAGATAAAGAACTTACGATGCTGCGTGCGATTAAAACATCGGAAGAGATTAAAAAAATTAGAAAAGCAATAAATGTAACGGATGAGATCTTTAAGGAAGTATCTTCTCAAATTAAAGAAGGAATGACAGAGTATGAAATTAGTGCCTTAGTTCAATATAAATCTATTTGTAGAGGCGCACAAAAGATGTCTTTTGACACTATTTGTGGCATTGGTGAGCGTACTGCATACCCTCATTGTAGGCCTACATCACGCGCTTTAAAACGCGGTGAGCATGTGATGATTGATTTTGGAATTCAGATTGACAATTACCAGTCAGATATGACCAGGATTTGTTTTTTAGGGGAGCCTAACGCAAAGATATTAGAGATATATAACATTGTTCATGAAGCTCAGAATGCGGGTATCTCGTCTATTAAAGCTGGAGTTGATTCTGAAGAAGTTGATAGATGTGCACGATCTGTCATTTTGAAGGCTGGGTACGGAGAGTATTTTGGACACGGTCTTGGCCACGGAATTGGAATAGACAATTCAACCGAGCTGCCTTTATTGAGGCCTGGAAAACATTTTATTCTTAAAGAGGGCATGGTTATGTCATGTGAGCCAGGTATATATATTCCTGGTGTTGGTGGAGTTCGAATTGAAAATGACGTTGCTGTAATTAATGGAGTTGGCGTATCTCTTAATAAAACAACAACTGATCCAATAATCTTAGGAGTTTAAATGGGATACGATTTCGATAAAATTCAAAATCGCTATGGAACATATTGCACCCAGTGGGATTTTATTCAGGATAGATTTGGCAAACCCGGTATTTTGCCTTTTTCAATTTCTGATACTGATTTTTTGCCTCCTGAAGAAGTTTTAAATGTAGTTACTGAAGTTGCAGCTCGAGGACAGTTTGGCTATACCCGATGGAATCATCATGATTTTAAGGGCTCAATTGCATCATGGTTTGAGAGAAGATATAACGCCAGTGTAGATGAGGATTGGATCGTATACAGTCCTTCTGTGATGTATTCAGTTTCTCTGTTAATTCGATTATTAACAGATCCAGGCGATGGAGTCTTATGTTTCGACCCTATGTATGATTCTTTTCCTGGAGTAGTAGAAGGAAATGACCGGACACTCGTAAGAAGTATTCTTTTACCGAATTTAAAGCACGCTTCTGTAGATTGTTTACATAAAACTTTTGAGATTGATTTTGAGCAACTTGATAAGTTAGCAGCTTCTTGTAAGGCAATGCTATTATGCTCTCCACATAATCCCACAGGACGTATGTGGACAGAGGAAGAGCTAAATAGGATTATCGATATTTGTCGAAGTCATAGTCTATGGATTATTTCAGATGAAATTCATGCTGATATTAGTTTGTGTGACAGAAGTAATATCAGCTTAATCTCCAAACTAAAAGAATATGAAAGAGTGGTCGTTGCAACATCCCCCACAAAAACTTTCAATACACCTGGCCTTATTGGGTCATATGTTGTCGTTCCGTCTAGTGAAGTTCGTGAAGCATTCTTAAATAAAACTAGGCATGTTGATTTTCTTAATTCATGCAGTACTTTGGGACTATATGCAACGATGGTCGCGTATAACAAATGCGAAGTTTATGTCGATGATCTGTGTTCATATATACGTGGCAATATGCAGACAATAAAGAGATTCCTATCAGAACACTATCCGAATATAAAATTTGAAATTCCAGAAGCAACTTATTTAGCCTGGATTGATGTGAGGTCTTTGGGAGTGTCCTCAAAACAGTTACAGGACGCATTGGTTAATATTGGAAATGTTGGGATTATGCCTGGGGAGACATACGGTAATTCAGGAGCAGGATATTTACGTATGTGTGTTGGATGCCCTAGAGAAAAGTTAAACGATGGATTACGCCGTTTTGCAAAAGGTATTGATAGTCTGAGTTTATAGGGGATTTTGATGGGGAACAAAGTGGCTCATAAAAATACAACAAGGTCTTCGAGCTTAAAGTCAAAACATAAGTCAACTATGATGTGGAAATTTCCCATGCGTAGATTTTATGCATATGCTGTTGACTGGGTGCTTTCAGGTTTACTTATTGGTTTTCCAGAGGTTCTAGTTTTCGCCTTAGTAACTCATAGCTCTGATATGTTCAGTGATCTGTATGTCTTTAGTGCGCTTGGATATTCAAATATGTTTGCTTACATTTGCTGCATACTATCCTTGATGATTTTTATCGTTTATTACATAGTAATACCTTGGAAAATTTGGCCAGGCCAAACACCAGGTAAAAAGTTATTTAAATTGCAATGTGAGACTAGTTTAGGAAATAAAGTAGAACTAAAACAACTAGTTATTAGGGCAATACCCGGCCTCCTTCTGATCGAAGGTGTTTCGACTATTACGACAAGATATATTATTCAGACCCTTACACTGGTGTCTGGATTTTATATTGAAAGTTACGTTTTCATAGCAATGTACCTATTAACTATGTTTTCAGCGATAATGGTTGTAATTACAAAAAATCACCTTGCAATTCATGATTATTTAGCTGGGACAAGAGTTGTGGAAATTGAAGATTTTGAATAGAAGAATTTTTGTTAATTGAAATAGCATGAGAGTGAGTTTATAACTCAAGTAGAAGATTAAGAGCTTTTTGAGTTTTATTACAGGGTGATATTGAGATACGTTATCGTATAGGTGCTCGAGTTAGAAAAGAGATTCCTAAATAGATAGAAGAGTCCTTATGAACTATGTCCAAAAAGTTCCTGTTGCTATTTGTGGTGTTGCTTTAGGTTTTGCAGCACTCGGAAATCTTTTTAAGACTTCTTTTGAGGGCCTTTATCTTGCATGCGGCATACTCTCTATTGCTCTTTTGGCTCTCTATACCCTCAAATTTATGGTGTCGACAAAAGTTGTATTACGAGAGCTTTCTGATCCAATTGGACTTTCGGTTTCTGCAACATATCCGATGGCAGTTATGCTGATTTCGGTGTATTTGAAGGCTGATATTGGTGACGCTGCACAGCTATTTTGGTTTACAGGAATTGCGTTGCACATACTGTGCATAGCTCTTTTTACTTCTCGCTATATTGCAAAATTTGATTGGAAGAATGTGCACGCTAGCTGGTTCATTGTGTATGTGGGAATTGTTGTTGCTAGTGTTACGGCGCCGGCGTTTACCTTTGAAACAAGCGTTGGTACGGTTGCATTTTGGTTTGGATTTATCTGCCTTGTGGTGCTTTTTATAGTAGTGAGCATTCGGTATGTTAAATATGGGCCTGTGCCTGATTCTGCTGAGTCGCTCGCTTGTATTTATGCAGCTCCAACAAGTCTTTGTATTGCGGGGTATATTCAATCTATTTCGGAAAAGTCTGTACCGTTTCTTTTGGTTATGCTGGCAATCGCTTCAATTATTTATGTAGTTTCTTTTGCGTGGTGCATCAGATGTCTTACTAAACCGTTCTTTCCCAGCCATGCCGCGTTTACTTTTCCTTTTGTAATTTGTGTTATTGCACGTACGCAGACGTCGGCATATCTAGCTGGACTTGGTCAACCTCTTCAATGGCTCGACGGAATAGCCTCTGTTGAAACGGTGCTTGCAGCAGGACTTTGTATTGTTGTGCTTGTACGATTACTTGCGTATGTGCGCAATCGGACTTTAGGACGATAGATGTAAGTAGCTTGATATGATGCTTTGTATTTGTTTTAACAAGAGTCATTGTCTAAAGGCGATAATAATTTCAAGTATTGTATCGTTAGGTTTTTATTTTTTGCATTTTGTGTTTGCAATATAAACCGCTACTACCGCATCAATCGCAATAATACTGCCCGCAATGATTGCTGTTGTGTTTGTTATATTTTTTGATCCAAGCATAGCCATGAAAAAGAGTACTAACGCACCTATAAGCCCGCAAATACCCCCTACAAAACAAAGTTTTTTCTCGTCTATTGTTTTCTTTTCATCTTCAGTCATTGTGTTATATCCAGCAAGTGAAGCAGCGCCATGACCAGATAAAAGTATGAGAGACCAAATACCAAGAATTGCGGTTAGAGACCACGATATAACTGAAAATAACATCATATTCACTCCAATCAGGAACGAACTGCTTGTTAATTGAATTATATACCTTCGAATTTAATTGGGTAATTGAATAATGCGAGTCCTTTCATCGCTATGTTCGTTAGCAACGACATAGTCTTTTACTGTCCATTGCAGTACCCACTTGAATTATGTTTAGGACTTACTCTTTCTTTTGTAAGCAAGTTTCAAATTTTGGATGGTATTTGAGTAAAAAAGGAGATTCTGAAGAAAGCCTATGCTTATCGAACATGCTACTAATGACATAAAAATCGAACTAACTATTTATCATTAAAACTCAACAGTAGATAATATTAAATTAAAGTTTACGCTCTTTAGAAAAATTGAAGGGTAATTTGATGGACAACATAGAATTCTTCGAGCAAACTATCGAGACTATAGAGAAAAGAGAATATCCATTTCTCTATAAACCTGAAGATCAGAATGCTGCCGTTTATTTTTCTGAGAAAAATGTAAGAAAGCTTCGCTCTAAATCTAATAAAAAAGTACCTATTTCTTTGGGAAGACGAACTGTTTTTACTGTAAGTAATACCGACTCTTTTGATGCTGCAAAATTATTAAGTGAAAAGCAATCAAAGAATACATCTGTTCTTAAAAATATCTTGGTACTTAATTTTGCAAATCCATACACCCCAGGTGGCGGAGTATTAAATGGCGCTAATGCTCAAGAAGAAGACCTATGCAGAAGATCTACTCTTTATAAATCGTTAACATCTGAAGAAGCATCTAAGTTTTATGAAGAGAATAAAAAGGGTAAAGAGAATATCTTTACTGATGCAGCTATTCTTAGCCCACATGTTGAAGTATTTAGAAATCCTAATGGAAGTTATTTGGATAAGCCACTAGAAGTAGCGGTTTTAACTATGGCTGCTCCTTATGTCCCTGGACTAGTGGGAGTAAAAAAAGAAGAAATATATGATGTGTTCAAAACCAGAATCATGGGCATGCTTGATATTGCTATTAATGAGGGGTATGAAAATCTAGTTCTTGGTGCATGGGGATGTGGAGCATTTGGAAATGATGCTCAGTTAGTTTCCAGAGCATTTTTTGAAGTTTTTAAAGAGATTCGAGTACCATCAGCCGATGGATTATTTAAGGACCTAGAATGCGATTCTCTTTTTAGATATGTTTGTTTTGCTGTTTTAGATAAATCATATGATCAGTTCAATTATTTTTCTTTTAAGGATAGATTTGAATCGTTTAATACAAATCAAAATAGCGATAAATCATTAGAAGATAATGAGGATGTTATCTCTAGAGCCAATAAGGAAGAAGCTGTAGATTCACTTCACAGAATGCGAATTAAATGCTTTGAGAAATTTGCTCCAGTTGTATCAGGCAAACACGTTGAGTATTATTCCGCTCGAACTGTTCCAGAGCACTTGCTCAGGAAAGCAATTTCATTATATGCGATTGGATATGACCAGGATGGATTTGTAGGACTTATTGATGACTCCATTTTAAGTGACGGATCTTCTGGTGCTTTGTTTACTCGCTCAAAAATGTATTTGTCTGACTTTCCTCGTCCTCCCAAAAAAATCTGGTACGACGAAGTTGCCTCTGTTGATTCAAGTGACAACACGAAGCTTTCGTTGACAATGAAAGATGAAACAAGGATTACTTTTTCAAGCATTGGGTTCAACGAAGTTGGTTTAGCAGAACTTCTTAACGAGATGATCTGTCTTCGAAATGCCTATGTTGCATTTAATGCGAAAATTCCAAATTTCAAACAAAAGAGCAATGACGTCATTTATTCAGGTATTGTTTGGGGAAACAGGCAAACTGTCAATAGAGTTGCGGGTGAAGAAATTTTCCACACACCTCAGGGACACGGTTTTGCAGCTGAACAAGCAAATAATCAATATGACAATTGGCATGGCATAAAAGGAAAAGTTATTGGAGGTGACAACGCAAAAAATGGAGCGGACAGGCTTGTCTATGAAAAAGATGGAACCCGAGTATATATTCAAAGTAAGTATTACAAGACTGGAAGCGAATGTATTAGCGCATGTTTTGAAAATAATAAATTTAGGTATTTTGATGGACAAGGCAACCCTATGGTCATTGAAGTTCCTTCTGATAAGTATGAAGAAGCGATTATCGCAATGCGCAAAAAGATTCTTAATAATGAAGTTCCAGGTGTGAAAGATCCTAATTCTGCAACAGAGATTGTGAAACCTGGAAATTATACGTATAAACAGGCTGTAAACATTGCAAAAGCTGGAAACATAGAATCGCTCAAATATGATGCAAAAAATGGAGTGGTCGTTGCACAAACTACCTTCGGAGTAACTGCGATAATTACTTTTGCGTTATCGCTTTGGTCTGGAGAAAGTTTATCTATGGCTCTAAAGCGTGCGACGATAGATGGATTGAAATTAGGCGGAATGACATTTATTGTATCTGTTGTCGCGAGTCAGTTATCGAAGGCTGGCTTGAATTCGCTTATGGTTGGTAGCACTGAAGCTATTGCAGGGAAATTGGGACCTAAAGTCTCTGCAATAATTGCGAATGCATGTAGGTCTGGAAACAAAATAGCTGGAGCAGCGGCCCAAAAAAGTGCAGCAAAAATTCTTAGAGGAAATGTTATTACATCCACTTTAACCATTGCGACATTTTTTGCATTTAATGCAGTAGATATGTTTAGGAGACGTATTTCAGCTCAGCAGCTTTTTAAAAATTTAATATCTACTGGTGCAGGTCTGGCTGGTGGATTTGGCGGAATGGTGATCGGAGCGACTGCCGGCACCCTGATTGTTCCGGGGGTTGGTACCGCAGTAGTTTCAGTCATTGGAGCTACGGCAGGGGGATGCGCTGCTGAGCAAGCAGCTAATGTTTTGGTAGGTCATTTTATTGAAGACGATGCTGTTCAGATGACTGCAATATTGGAGAAACAATTTAGTAAGTTAGTTGTAGAGCATTTACTTAATAAGGATGAAACTGAGAAACTTTTAGATGACATTTCAATAAGACTTGACGGGAAAATCCTTAAAGAAATGTATTCTAAAGAGGATCGAGTGAGGTTTGCTGACGAGCTTATTACACCAACTATTAAAAAAATTGAATCCAATAGAGAAAAGATAGTTTCTCCTGAGGCTGATGACATAATTACTGAAACCGAATTGATACTTTCAGAGGTCATGAAAAATGAAGAAGAGGGGCAAGAATGAAAAGCAATGCGGATAAGCTAGATCTTGTCATTAAAGAGTACAGTGGATCTCTCGGAATAAAAATTGACGACATGAATAGTAAAGATGCCGCTGAAATTATGTTTCCTGAGAATATTAATGCGTTGAATGCAATTAGGGATATATTTGATGAATTTGGAATTATTTTAAAAGAAGATTTGGATAAGAGAATTTATATAGCCGTTATTAAGGTGGGTATGTTTGATGCAAATGAAGCAATAACAATCGCGCTTATAGATCAACATAAGTGTTTGATAGCGGCTTATGCAAAAGAAGGTTTAATAAAACAGTCAATCTCAAAAAGGGCGATTGAAAAAATTAAAGATGCTTCTTGTAGATACACAAATCTAGAGATTTAAGATATCTGATGTAAGTTGTGCAATATTGAATTAGCACAGCTATTTATAAGTACTTTTATACAAAATCAATCTTGATAATTTTAAGGTTTTCAGTAGACATTCAGATTAGAGGTGTCCGTTACGAGGTTTGCACTCTAAATCACAAGCTCTCTGAGCATCTGGCCATAGGCTGCTGAATCGCTAGTCATGCGCTCGCAGTGATTATAACCTTGCCAGATGGTAAGTGTGGCCTCGGGATATACTTTGGGCAGAACTTGTTTTGCTCGTTTCAAGTCAAAATCCTTCTCGCCATACGTGAAGATGCAGCGGCGTTGTACGTCGGAGCTAAGGGCGGGGAGGTCAACGTTGCCGCAGTCGTGAATGATGTTCTGGATGCTTTGATCACTCATCGCAATAAAGTGTTCTGACATAGGTTTAGCTGCAACTTTTCCGTAAAGTTGTTCCATCTTTTGTACGGAAAGTTCGGGGTCTGCAATAGCTTTGCGATGCTTGGTAAGGAACACTTTCTTGAGCACAAACTCAAGCGCGGAGGCAAAAAATCCTCCTGTCCAGAAACTTGTTCCTTCAAAGAAGAGTTGGTCAAAGACTAAATCGGGGAACTTGAGGAGTTCAAATAAAACTACGCCACCTAGAGAAGCGCCAAAGCCAAGGGAGAGATGGTTCATGTCGTGTTCCAGCAGCCAGTCATGAATCTGCGCAGCTTCTTGGGACACGGAGATGTATTCTGTTGCGTCTTCTTCTCCGTGGGCGGCAAGATCTGGAACCAGATAGCGCAGGTCATTGCCCATGTTATTTACAAGAACTGTCTTCATTCCCTCCGCTGAAGAAAGCATGGGATGAATCAGCAACACAGTTGGTGTGGTCTTAGCGCAAGCATTGGGCTCAATGAGGTGCATCTTCATGACAGTCCTCCATCTGTTGTTCACCTGCGATTATATCCCTGTTGGGCACGCGGATTTGCTGTTTGTTCACCATAGCTGACATTTTCCGCGAACGGTAGGGATGGAGACGTGAGGGAGTAACAAGAAAGAGAAAATCTTTTTTGCGCTCTGTATCTTACGTAAAAGCCTCAAATCAGACGAACTTTTAGCTGCAAGTACGTAGCCAAAACAGTTTTCCTTTGTTCTAAATCTTTTTTATAAGGTAGAAAAATTTCAACGAGCCTATTTCTTTACCTTAGGAAATAGGATAATTGGAATCTCTAAAGAATAGGAACATTATTGATGTTGTAAGAAGTAATTTGGCTGTATTTCTGCTAGAGAGAAGGGCAATACATGTCTAAACATCTTGAGGTTCTTTTAGTTTGTGGTTCTGGAGCAAGTAGTGGTTTTATGGCGGTCAATATGAAGAAGGTTGCTGCAGAACACGATCTTGATATTTCCATCACCGCAAGAAGTGAAGCCGAGGTTGAGAGCTACATTGACTCCATCGATGCCTTAATGATTGGTCCCCATCTTAAGTATCTTGCTGATGAGCTTAAAGAAAAATATGCCGATAAGCCCGTTCAGGTAATTCTTATGGATCCCGTATATTATTCAACCCTAAATGGCGAGAAAGCCCTCAAGCACCTTATTAAAACAATTCGTGAAGCAAATGCTCAGTAATCTGACGATAAACCGAATCATATGGCACTCACATTTGTCATAAAAGATTTGTTAGTAATATGCCGTTAAGGAGGCTACAGCTGTGAATAAGCTCATTGATTGGCTTCAGACGAGCTTCTCGCCAAAAATGAACAAGATTGTTCAGAACCCTTGGATTCTTACAATTAAGAATTCTGTATTACAGGCACTTCCTCTTATCTTCTTAGGTTCAATTTTTAGTTTGCTTACAATTCCAATGAATTATTTTGAGTGGTGGCCAAACTTCTGGACACCTTACGGTTGGACCTTTGGTATTGTCGGTCTGATTGTTGCATTTTTGATTCCTTACAATCTGTTGATACTTAAGGAGCACAAGCGCTCGGCAGTTAATGCGGGTATTGCTGGTGTTATTTTGTTTTTGATTTCTTTAAATCCACAGTTTGTGGCCGATCAAGCAGCTATGATTGCAGCAGGAGAATCTACGTGGTTCCGTATTTCTAATATTGGCGGCTTTGGTGCTGGCGGAATGTTTTTGGCTATTGTTGCTGGTCTTATATCTGCAGCAGTTCTAAATAAGTTTGCAAACTTCTCATTTTTTAAGGAAGACTCTGTAATTCCTGATTTTGTAAAAGACTGGTTTAACTCAATGCTGCCAATTGGCATCGTAACAGTTTTTGGTTGGATTCTTACCGATCCTAAGTTTTTGAACCTTAACCTGTATCAGCTGGTTGTTAGCTGCTTTATGCCTCTTCAGAATATTGTTAACTCACCTGTTGGTCTTGTAATTGCAATGTTCCTTTTTTGTTTCCTGTATTCTATGGGTATTTCTACCTGGGTTTTAACACCAGTATTTACCCCAATTCTTCTTGCAAATGCCGAGGCAAATGGTGCTCTTGCAGCTGCTGGTAGTGCGACAGCATCAAATCTTGCAGTCTTTACCGATGCATTTGTGTATTCTGGATATCTCTGGATTGGTGGCATTGGCTGCACGCTATCTCTTGTCCTTCTTATGGCATTCTCTGCTAAATCAAACCAGCTCAAAGCACTTGGTCGTGCTTGTCTCGTACCTGCAATTTTCAACATTAACGAGCCTTGTGTATTTGGTGTAGTTGCGTGGAATCCAATCATGATGATTCCAATGTGGCTTCAGGGCATTGTTGTACCACTTGTTGCATACGTATTTACTAAGGTAATCCCACTAGGTGCTATTCCTTCGATGCTCTTTAACATGTGGTATTGCCCATTCCCAATCGCTACATTCCTTACCTGCGGAACAGTGGGCAGTATTGTTCTGATGCTAATTATTTTTGTCGTGTCTGGTCTTATTTGGATGCCATTCTTTAAAACATACGATAAGCAGCTTGTTGATGCTGAGACTGCAGAAACTGAGTCCGATTCAGATGACGATTGGTCGTTCTAAATCTATAGCCTGCGCCTGAGACTACATTTCAACTTGTAGTCTCAGGTAATCTCATGCGCTGTTTAGAGTCTAGAGGAGAATTTCTTATGGAAGAAGAAATTGATAAGACCACCCAGGATGCTATGACCATCCTTATTGCTGCTGGCGAGGCTCGCAATGAATGCAAGCTTGCTTATGAGGCTGTTGCTGCTGGTAATATTGCGCTTGCAGAAGAAAAAATTGCTGCTGCAGATACAAAGATTCTTGAAGCTCACCATGTTCAGACTGATCACATCCAAGGTGTCTTTCAGGGAGAGAAGCAAGAGTACAGTCTTCTGTTCTCACACGCCCAAGACACGCTTATGGTCATTTATTCTGAGATCATTACTGCTAAACAGCTTGTCCAAGTTTTTAAGTCCTTTGATGACAGGATTAAGAAGTTGGAGGAGCGCTAAATGGGAGCAAAGCCTCAGGTAAGGCATAGTTTTCCAAAGGATTTTCTTTGGGGTGGTGCTTTTGCAGCAAATCAGATGGAGGGTGCTTGGCAAGAAGGCGGCAAGGGTCCTTGTGTAAGTGATCTTAATGTGTACAAGTCAAATGTTCCGCTTGACGAGAAATACAATGGAGAAGAGACTACTCAGAAAGTTACCGCAGCTCTTGAAGCTACTGATAGGATTTTTCCTAAACACTGGGGCATTGATTTCTATCACACCTTTGAGGAAGATTTAAAGCTTCTTGCAGAGCTTGGTTTGAAGACGTTCCGAACTTCAATTAACTGGTCACGTATTTTTCCTAACGGGGATGACGCTGAGCCTTCTGAAGAAGGATTAGCTTTTTATGACAGGCTTATTGATGCAGTTATTGCTAACGGCATGGAGCCTATGATTACCTGTTCTCATTATGAAATGCCTGTTGCATTAACGCTTAACTACAAGGGTTGGGCTTCTCGCGAACTGATTGATCTTTTTGAACGCTACTGCAAGGTTTTATTTGACCGTTATCACGATCGAGTTAAGCTGTGGATTCTTATCAACCAAATTAATCTTGTGTCAGTTGAGTCTTTCAACCACCTTGGAATTTGTGCTGATAAGGTAGATAACCTTGCAGAAGCTAAATACCAGGGAGTTCACAACGAGATGGTAGCTTGTGCTCGCGCCACTCGTTATGCTCATG
>ERZ773035.406-NODE-406-length-36145-cov-11.384733_pt1 | contig 36145 bp, 33 predicted proteins | sample MGYA00511487_ERZ773035 | MGnify/ENA primary metagenome ERZ773035 (study PRJEB29015, sample SAMEA2737985) | human oral metagenome | biome: human oral; feature: human-associated habitat; material: dental | place: China | collected 2024 ...
GAGCTTGAGGCGCGGCGGGCGGCGTTCCGCCATGAGGCAGACCGGCTGACCAAGCAGGCGCGTTTCCTAGACAACCGTATCAAGGGGATTCAAGGGATGTGCGTACAGGCGCTGGATGCCGCCGGCAAGCGGAAGGTAATAACGGATTACGGGACGATGCGGGTACAGAACAACCCGCCGGCGCTCTCGTATGACGAAGGGGCGCTTAGCGCGGAATGGTTTGACGAGATACCCGCACAGCGGGCGGTAGCAAAGGAACGCTTGAAAGCGGCACTGAAAGCGGGCGAGCAGGTACCGGGGGCGCAGCTTGTACAGGGGCGCGGGCTTCGGATCCACTAGGAGGCAATCATGAAGAAAGATAGCCTGTATGCGGCACTGGCGGCGGTACAAGGGGCGCTGAAGTGCACGAAGGGACAGTACAACAGCTTCGGCGAGTTCAAGTACCGCAGTACAGAAGACATCTTGGAGGCGGTCAAGCCGTTACTGACAAAGTATGGTCTGTATTTGCGGCTCTCGGACGAGGTTCTTCTAGTCGGCGATCGGTACTACATCCAAGCGACGGCAACGGCGATCGAGACAGCAACGGGGGCGCAGGAGAGCGCCTCGGCGCTTGCCCGGGAGCCGGAGGAGAAGAAGAAGTTAGGCGCGTCGCAGGTCACGGGGATGGCGTCATCGTATGCACGCAAGTACGCGCTTGGCGGGATCTTCGGGATTGACGATGCCAAGGATGCAGACGCTTATCCGGCAGAGGAGCCGCCGGATTATATTGGGCTGCTAAAACGCGAGGTTTCGCGTCTGGGGCTTTCTTGGGCGGAAGTTAAGGCAGAGGTTCAGGGAAGGTTTGAAAAGACGAGCCTGAAGGAACTAACGCCGCTGGAGTGGACGCGGCTGATTGAGATCTATCAGGAAAGGAAGAACGAATATGTTTAAGAAACCAGCAGGATATGACGAGACAACGGCAACGGCGGAGACGACGCCGCGGCTTCCGGCAGGCGGCTACATCTGTGAGGTGATAGCGGCAGAGGTGCGCAAGTCAAGGCGCGGCGCTGAGATGCTGGTGCTCTCGGTGGATGTGGCAAGCGGCCGCTATGCAGGGCATTTCAAGCGGCGTAAGTCGGCGTTTCAGCTGGACTTCTGGCCGGGCAATGCAAAGATCTATCAGGTGTTGGAAGGGCGGAGCGTCGCGATGTTCAAACGGCTGGTGGAAGACTTTGAGGCAAGTAATCCGGGCTGGCAACTGACCTGGGACGCAAGCGGGGCATTCGACGAACAGAAATTTGTCGGGCTGACGCTTGGGTGCTTGTTCCGTGAAGAGGAGTACGAGCGCGAGGATGGCTCCGTCGGTACTGCAGTCAGGATTTGCGGGACGCGTCCGGCGGCAGAGGTGGAAGACGCCCCGGTACCGCCGAAGAAGGAGCTTCCCGGCAAGCGGCAGGCATATGATCCGAACGAAGAGATCCCGTTCTGATGCTGGCCAGGGCGGAGGTTCTCTCGGAGGGGGAAAAGGGCTTCACGCTCTTTCTCCCTTGCGAGAGGCACAAGGAGGAAGTCCGGCGGGCGGGGCGGTATGTCTGGGTGGACATTCCAGACCCGCGGCTCATCAGTCGGGAGCAGCAAAAGAAAGCGCATGTGCTGATTGGCTGCATTGCGGACTGGTACGGAGCGACGCCGCCGGAGATGATGAAGGTGTTACTGAAGGAGATCTTTTGCTATGAGGCGCGGGATGCCGCTTTCCTGGCAGAGGGGTTTTCTTTGGCGACTTGCTCCGTGGAGGAGGCACGCCTGTTCATCTCATGGCTTCTGGATTTTTGTCTGCTGCATGATGTACCGGCGGGGGTGCCGCTGTCGGAACTGGCGGAGGACATCCCGCGGTATGTGTATGCTTGCCTGCTTCATCATCGGTGTGCACTGTGCGGCAAGCGATGCGAGCTTCATCATGTGGACAGTGTCGGGGCGCATGGCGGCAACCGGCGCCGGATGAATCATCTCGGGCTTCGGGTATTGCCGCTTTGCCGCCGTCATCATCACGAGATGCATAGGACGGGCAAGGAAACGTTTTTGAAGAAGTATTTTTTAGAGCCGGTACGCGTGGACGAGCGAATCGGGCGGGCATATCACTTGAAGATCTCTTGAAAGGAGCGAGAACAATGGCGGTTATTCGCGTTGAAAAGAAAAAGAATTATGTTGTGATGGCAAAGTTCCATTTGCGCGACAAGCGTCTGTCGCTGAAAGCAAAGGGCATGATGAGCTTTTTGCTGGCACTGCCGGACGATTGGGAGTACACTATTGAAGGGCTTGTTACGCAGCTGAAAGACGGAACAACTGCCGTTCGGGCAGCACTGAAGGAGCTTGAGGCGTGCGGCTACATGAAGATCGGGCGTGAACGTGACAAGGCGGGAAGACTTCGCGGGGCGGTCTACACCATCTACGAAAAACCCGCCGAAGAAACCGCTGAAACGCCCGCAGCGCAAGGGAATAAACCTAATGCGGAAAAAGCAAAACAGGGAGCACCCGTCCACGGAAACCCTACATGCGAAAAACGAAGAGTGGGGAATCGCCGACAATTAAATAAAGATAGATTAAGTAATGATATACAGAGTAATAAGCCATTAAGTAATGATTTATTAAGTAAAGATAAATTAAGTAAAGAGAGAAAGGCAGCCCCCTCTTGTTCCCCTCAACTCTCTGAGGCTATGCATGACTTTGAAGAGATGCGCAGGAAGATGAGAAGACCGCTGACGGAAAAGGCAAAGGAGATGATCTTAAAGAAACTAGCAAAGCTAGCCGGCGGGGATGAAGAGAAGGAGATTGCCATCTTGCAGCAGTCCGTCATGAACGGCTGGCAGGGCGTCTTCCCTCTACACGAAGACGGCAATCGGTATGGCAAGGAGAAGAGTGTCAAGGATTTAGCAGATGAGGCAGTGGAGAAGTTAAGAAAGGCAGGGATGCTCGATGACGAACGCGGAGAAAGTGGAGGTTACCAGAATCCTTTCGGCGTATTTGAAAATGTATCCGAACACGAAAGCAGACAGTGACACGATTGTCCTTTATGTCTACGCACTCGATGCTTTCCGCCCCTCTCAAATCGCGGCAGCGATGGACTATTTAGCGCAGCGCGTGAAGTTTTACCCTTGCCCGGCAGAGATCATCGAGGCGATGGAAAAGCTGGATGACCGGGTGCGCGGTATAGGCAGAGCTTGGGGCGATGCTTGGGAGGAGGTGCAGCAGTACATCCGAAAGGTGGGGCCGATGAATTCACGGGCAAAGGCAGCGTGGCAGTGGCAGAATCCAGATGCAGAGGCGGCGGCAAGGCGTTTCGGGTGGCAGGATCTGTATTATCTGGAGACGGAGCATGTCGGCACAGCAAGAGCACAGTTCCGGCAGATTTATGAGGCGGTACGGCGTGAACAAAAGGAGAAAAGAGCGACAGACCGCACGCTGAAACGGTTTAGCTGGGATGTGAAGAAGTTATTCGCGGATACGGCAACGCGGCTAAGTCTTCCGGAAAAGGACGAGTGAGCTAAGGGGGCGGTTATCGCCCTCTAAGGCTTGGGACACGGGGCTTTACTAAGATAAACTAATGCAATTAAGGAGAAGAGGATCATGCAGGGAAAGAGAAAGAGCAGAGCGGCGCACTATCAGCATGTGAGCAGTAAGCGGGCGGTACAGATGGCGTTTATGCGAAAGAATGTTGAGGCGCAGGCGGTGAAGGTGAATGCAGCTGAGAATATCTATCTGGTACTGTTTGCCGCGGCACATCGGGCGCACGGATTCGGAAAGGCACGCCTCATGCGGCTGTTCGGGCGGATGCATGAGATTGAGGCGGGGCTTATGGCAGGCGATTACAGCGTCGCGGACATCAACGAGGCGCTGGAGGCTGAGACGGGAATGAGCTTTGCGCGGGCGGATGTGCGCCGCGAAATGCAGCAAAAGACGCGGGATATGCAGCTTTCCTACAGCGTGGTGGATGAGCTATCCAGCGCGTATCTGGCAGCGGTGCGGGATGTGTTCGGATTCGGCGGCAGGCGTCTTGTGGCGCTGTACCATGTGGTGGCGGATATCGCGGGGGACATCACGGCGAAGTTGGGAGTACATCCGCACCTACCATGTGCCATACTGCAAGCTTTATGACGAGGAGAAAACGCGTATCGGCTGCATTATGTGTCCCTACTAGAACCCAGCGGCTATGCGGCGCGACGCCAAGCGGTGGCCGCAGTACGCCAAAGCTTACGAAAAAGCCTTTCAGCGGATGGTGGACAAGCGGCGGGCGGACGGCTACCGGGTCGATGATATATGGAAGACGGGCGCGGATGTGATGCGCTGGTGGCTCGGGCAAGGAAAACGGAGCGAGGCGGACGGGCAGATCTCTTTGTTCGGCTTGCGGCTGGATGAGACGGATACATGACGCTGGGTCGGCGATTCGCCGGGACAGGTAGGGAGGGATGGGGTGATCTTTTGGCTTAAGGGATGGTTTCGCCGGCTGAAGTATCGTGTACAGCCGCCGCGGCATGTCTTCAGGCGTAGGCGGCGCCGACGAGCGATGCGAGAAAGGCAGGGGAACTAAAAAAAAGGCGGTCTTCCGCTCTTTTGGCGTTAAAAGGGGGTTGCAGCATGCAAGACGCGGCAGAGATGCAGACAGCGCGGGACGATTTGCGGCGGTATCGGGCGTATGAGGCGGCGGAGAATTTGACGGAGGACATCGCGGGGCTGAAGGAGAAGTTGGCACTGATGCTGCTGGCGGCGCCGGTGGCGCAGTATGGATTGTGCCCGAACGGTGGCGGCGCGGGCGCCGATGGGGTATTGTCGTTTGTGCAGCGCAGGGAGGCTGTCGAGGGGAAGCTTGCGCGGCTGATGGAGCGTCGGGCACGGCTGGCGGGAAAGGTGCGGCGGATGGATCGCACGCTGGCACTATTAACGCCGGAGGACAGGCGGCTGCTGCAGCTGCATTACATCGAACGGCGGCGTTGGATAGAGGTAGCGCCTTTGGTGTATATGACGGAGTTAGGGGCAAAGGAGAAAGGGCGCCGCGCACTTCGGGCATTTGCGCGGATGCTTTTCTTGGGGTATGAGCAGTTGGGGCTTTTTGAAGGGGATTGAAAGTTATCCACAGTTTGGCGCGTTTTTGCAAGTGTGGCTTTTTTGTGGCTTTTTCATGGCTTTTTTTGAAAGATTGTGTGGTATACTGATAGTGTCAAAGCATTGGCGCAGGATGTTTTGACCCGCTTGTGAAGATCCTCTATAATCACAAAAAAGCCCCGCGGCGTTTCGGTCGCACGGGGGCTTTTTTGTATCGGAGGCTTGCATTTGCTCCATAGGTACGCTATAATGTACGTAATGAAGGGGGGTAAAAAGGATGCAGGTAATGAATGTAACAGCGTTTCGCAAAAATCTATTTCAGACGGTTGCACAAACGGTGCGTTACGGGGAGCCGATTCATATTGCGGGTAAGGAAGGAACGGCTGTCTTGATGAGCGAAGCGGAGTATAACGACTTAATGGCAACGGTGGAACTATGCGCCACCCCGGGGATGCAGGAAAAGATTGTCAGGGGGCTGCATACGAAGATAGAAGACTGTCTGCCAGCGGACAAGGTAGAATGGTGAGCTATCAAATCGTTTTCACGAGGGCAGCAGCCGCAGATGTAAAAAAGGTGAAGTCGTCCCATTTGGCAGAAAAGGTACAGTCCTTACTTGCCTTGTTGGAGAAGAATCCATTCCAAAATCCGCCGCCGTATGAAAAGCTGCAAGGAAGCCTAAAAGGATCGTATTCTAGGCGAATCAATTTGAAACATCGCTTAGTATATGAGGTACTAGAAGAGGAAAAGACGGTTAAAGTTTTGAGCTTATGGACGCATTACGCGTTTTCGCGGTGAAGGGTTGAACGAAGAAAGAAAAAAAAGCACTTTGCAGGTGGGCAAGGTGCTTTTTTGTATGGAGGAGAAGAAATGCAGGGTATGACGCTAAGACAAGGGGATTGTTTGGAACTGATGCGAGATATCCCGGATGATTCCGTCGACATGATCTTTTCTGACCCGCCGTATGGAATGACAGCTTGCGACTGGGATGTCCCGATCGAATGGGCGGCATGGTGGAAGGAGGCACGGCGGATAACAAAGAAGAACGCGCCGATCCTGCTGTTTTCTCAAATGCCATTTACGGCGGAACTCGTCATGACGAATCGCAAGGATTTTCGCTATGAATGGATCGTTGAGAAAGGAATGCCAACGGGGTTTCTCAACGCTAATCGGATGCCGCTGAAATGCCATGAGAATGTCTTGGTCTTTTACCGCGCCTTGCCGCCTTATAACCCTATCATGACGAAGGGGACAAGGGACATAAGACCTCCTCACCATTTTACGAGCAGCGTTTATCAAGAAGGGTTTTATCAATTCCCCGCTTATGATTCAAAAGGGAAGCGATACCCGCGCGACGTGCTCCGTGGCTATTTTAAGCCGTTTGTAAAAACTATCCACCCGACACAAAAACCGGTAGTGCTGGCAGAGTACTTCATTAAGACGTATTCAAACGAAGGGGCGCTTGTCTTAGATGCGTTCATGGGGAGCGGTACAGCGGGGGTTGCTTGCAGGAACACGGGGCGAAGGTTCATCGAGATGGAGCTTGACGAAAGGTTTTTCGCTATTGCTAAACGGCGAATCGAGGAGAATCAACCACTGAAGGGGCTGTATGCGTGAAACTCAATAACGTTTCGTTATCGAGTTTCACGCATACAGCGAAGGGGGTAACGAAATGTGACGCCCTTTTGTGATGACAAACCGGTACCCTGATTCGGGGGAGTGGTTTGAAGGGGGGGCGTGAATTGCGACACCCTTGAATTAATTCAAACCATAGCGGCTTTCTTTTCGTAGAGCGTGGTGAGCGCCTGTTGTAAGACTTTAGAGACATTGAGCTTTTCGGTTTCGGCAAAGGTGTTGAGCCAAGCGGGAATAGTGAGATTCTTTCGGACAGATTTATTGCCGTATTTTGCGGCGTAGGCGTCCATATCGAGAGAAAGCAGGCTGACAAAGCCATCGCCTATTTCCGGATCGGGGTGAATAGCGGAGATATTGCTTGCCGGAGGGACGGTGTTCCCATCTTCAAGCTCGCCGAGAATCCAACCGGAAGCGGCGTCTTCTCCCATGGCGATAGCATTAGCAAGCGAATCTCCACCAGAGACACAGCCGGGGAGATCGGGGACGACAACAGAATAAGCAGAAGAATCAGGGTCGGGATAAAATACAGCAGGATAAATAAGATTCATATCAATTCCTCCTTGTCATGGCAGGCTTTAAAAATTAATTCCCGCCTCTTTCAGTACACTTTTCACGATGAATGGATTAATATCACCGGGATGATTTGGTGCTGTTAAAGTTTTTAGGACACCTTCTTTTTGATAGTGTTGATGCGACCCCTTCGCGCGAACAGATCGCCAACCGTTCTTCTTTAGCAGTCGATCAAGTTCTTTGAATCTCATTCTTCCCCTCCTTTCATCTATATTATACGTACTATATGTATAAGTGTCAATCGGTCTTGAGATTGAAAGGGCGACAGGTGTTTCAAGGGATTAGATGCCCATTTGAGGAATCTGATATTGTCTAAGGCCGCAAAACGCGACTTTAGGAAGGTAGGACTAAAGGCATGGAGGGGCATTTTGCCGCCCCATCCATCAAGGTAAGATGATCATGAAAGAAAGATGCTTTCGGTATATGCCTCTGCTTTGCATTGTGGTTTGTGCCGTGGTCTTCCTCGCAGTGTTTGCCGTGATGGGGCGCGCGGTTGGTATTCCGTATTTTGTCGGCGGCGGTATCTTCGGCTGGTATGTACGAAAGTGGATGCGGGCGAAAAGGGAATAAAAAAGCCTCCCCTCATGCTCGGTAGATACAAAAAATGTATCATAAAGCATGAAGGGAGGTGAAAGTGTATGGAACTCATTGAGGTAGAAAAAGGCATTAGGTATCCTTGCAGACTTCCTAATATTTTAAGTATACCATAGGTCACCGCAGCGGTAAAGAAGGACTTTTGAACGAAAGAAGGAAGACCAGCGGTGGTAGGAACAAAATAGAGAAAGGCAGCTAGCCCGGCGGGGCGGCTGCTTTTTTGATGCTGCGAAAGGGGGTGACGTGGTGAGGCTGACGCTTAAGCAAGAGGCTTTCTGTTTGGCGTATACGGGGGTATGTGCGGGAAACGCGACGGCGGCATATAAGATGGCGGGGTATCATGTAAGCTCGGACAACGTCGCCGGGGTGAATGGCAATAATTGCCTGAAGAAGCCGGCAATACAGGCGCGGATCCGTGCGATACAGCAGGAGGCGGCGAAGAATTCAAAGGTGATGACGCCGCAGCAGATGCAGGAGCGCTTATCGCGTATCGCCCGGCGCGAGGTGGAGGCGGCAGACGGAGAGGCGCCGTCTCTTCATGCCGCCCTCAAGGCGCTGGAGCTCCTCTGCAAGATGCAGGGACTTTTCCTGCAGCGGCAGGAGGTGAGCTTTACGCAGGCGGTGCCGGTGGTGATTCAAGATGATATTAAGGAGGGGGCGCCTTGATAGCGAGGGTTTCAACGCGGGCGGTGGTTGGCGGCGGCTATAACGAATTCTGGTGCAGCAAGAAGCGATATCTGGTGGTGAAGGGAAGCCGCGCGTCAAAGAAGAGCACGACGGCGGCGCTGAAGCTGATTGTACGGCTGATGGCGTATCCGCTTGCGAATGCGCTGGTGGTACGCAAGACGGGCGCAAGTCTGAAAGATTCGTGCTGGACGCAGCTGAGATGGGCGATTGACCGCTTGGGGGTGACGGCGTTTTGGAAAGCGCGTGTCTCGCCGCTGGAACTGGAATATTTGCCGACATCGCAGCGGATTTTATTTCGCGGAATGGATGATCCGCTAAAGGTGACGTCGATCACGGTGAAGCGCGGTGTACTTTGTTGGGGCTGGCTGGAAGAGGCATATGAGGTCAGCGAAGAGGCGTTTAACCGCGTGGATGAATCGCTGCGCGGGCATTTGCCAGAGGGGTACTACATCCAGTGGCTGTTGACGTTTAACCCGTGGGACAGCGGCTCTTGGCTGAAGCGGCGGTTCTTTGACACGGCGGCGGAGAATGTCCTTGCGATGACGACAACCTATCAATGCAATGAATGGCTGTCGGCGGCAGATTTGCGGATGTTTGAGGAGATGAAGGAGAGCGACCCGGAGCGGTATAAGGTGGCGGGACTTGGGGAATGGGGTCTTGCCGGCGGGCAGTTCTTTAAGGGCTGGCGGAGCGATCTGCATGTGGTAGAGCCGTTTGCCATTCCCGCGGGCTGGCTCAGGTTCCGCGCGATGGATTGGGGCAGCGCTCGCCCGTATGCGGTGCTTTGGTTTGCGGTTGATTATGACAACCAGATCTATGTTTACCGAGAGCTTTACGGTTGGGGCGGCAAGCCGAATGTGGGCACGGGCGAGACGGCAAAGGAGGTCGGCGAGCGAATCAGTGCGCTGGAGAGCCGCAAGGAAAGCGTCCGCTATGGGGTACTGGATTCGGCATGCTGGGCGTCAACAGGGGTCACGGGCCCGACGGTGGCGGAGGAGCTCAACCGGGTATTATACGACCATCATCTGGTGACGTTTGGCAAGTGCAGCAAGGGGCGCGCGGCGATGGCGAATCAAATCAAGCAGCGGCTGCTTGGGCAAAGGCAGAAGGACGGCAGTTTTAAGCCGGCGCTGTATTTCTTCGCGTCTTGTCTGCATGCGATCCGGACAATTCCGATGCTTGGCTATGATAAGCACAACCCGGAGGATTATGACACGCAGGGAGAAGATCATGCATGTTTGGCGGCTGGAACAAAGATCATAACGGAAGCCGGCGATATACCAATCGAGCGCGTTCAGGTGGGCGATCGGGTACTGACCCCGAAAGGATACCGAAAGGTGACAGGGACGGCACGGACGGCTTTAGGGGCACGGGTATATCGGGTGTCTATGGATCATGGCGCCTACCTCATCGGGACGGGGAATCATCCGATTTTTGTTATAGGAAAAGGTTTCACTGCCATAACAGATTTAAAGGCAGGCGACAGATTGCTTGCCTATCGAGGAAAAGAAGGATGCCAAGAGATGCCGCACGTGGTGTCGGTAGAAAGCGCGGGGCGGGCGGATGTGTATAATTTGTCGGTGAACGGAGTACATGCGTATGTGGCAAATGGGGTTCTCGTGCACAATTACTGGCGCCGCAGGGACAGTGCGGCGTCGGCTTGGACGACGTGAAAGGAGGGGAAGCTATGGCAGATATTGGCAAGTATCGGCGGTGGTTCCGCGAGGCGGCAGATTTTGCGAGCGACTGGCGCGAGGCAGCGCGGACGGATTACGAATTTGTCGCCGGCAAGCAGTGGGACGAGGCGGACAAGCGGGCGTTTGCACAGTCGGGGCGCCCGGCGATTACGATCAACCGCATTAAGCCGCTGATCAATGTCCTCTCGGGGTATCAGCGGCTGAATCGGTATGACATTGAGTTTTTGCCGCGCACGAGCGATGACATGGAGCTTTGCCGGGTGCGGCAGGGAATGACGAAGTACATCTTAGACCGCTGCAATTATGACCGGGAGGAATCGCAGGTATTTTTGGATGCGGTCATCGGGGGGATTGGCTGGTTCGATGTCGGGTATCGGTTCAACGATCTGGCGACGGACGGCGAGGCGTATGTGAGGCGGGAAGACCCGTTTGGGATGTATTTAGACCCGGAGACGCACGCGTTGGATTTTTCAGATGCCAAATATATATGCCGGGCGAAATGGGTGACGAAGGACGCGCTTTCGCTGGCGTACCCGGAGCATGCGGAGGATATCCGGGCGCAGTATGCCGTCTATGACAAGGCGGAGCATACCAGCGGTAAGGATATCGATCCGCTATGGTATAAGCGGGATACGGATAAGGCGCGGCTGGTAGAATGCTGGTACAAGGTGAAGGTGCCGCAGACGCTGTATTATCTCACCGACGGGCGCGTCCTCCCCAGGGAATCTATGGACATTTCCTATTTCCTGGAAGGGCTTGTGGCAGGGCAGCGAATGGCGCATATGACACAGGTGAGGGTCGCGTCGTTTTTAGAGGATGTCTTGCTCGATGATATTGTCTCCCCCTATGCGCATGGCGACTTCCCCTTTGTCCCGCTGACGTGCTATCACTTTGGTGCAGAGGATTTGCCGGCGGGGTTTGTACGGGATTTGATCGACCCGCAGCGGGAGATCAATAAGCGCCGGATTCAGGAACTGCATATCTTGAATACGACGGGCAACGGCGGCGGCTGGATCGAAGAGGACGCGATGACCGACCGCCAAAAGGCAGATTTCAAGAAACATGGGAACATCCCGGGGCATTACAGTGAGGTGCTGCCGGGCGCCATCTCGCAGGGGAAGATCTTGGAACGCGCGACAGGGCAGATGCCGCAGGGGGTGATTCAGGCTGAGGCGCAGGCAGGGCAGGATTTGATTGAGATTTCGGGCATTAATGAAGCGCTGATGGGGGTGGATATCCCGAACAGTGCGAGCGGACGCGCGATTGAATTAAAGCAGAAGCAGGCGATCACGCATATCGCGCCGATGTTTGACAATTTGCGCGCAGCAAAGAAGAAAATCGCGGTGCTGCTTTGGGGGGAGGAAAACCGCCCGGGGGTGGTGCCGCAGTTTTATACGGAAGATAAGGTCTACCGCGTGGAGGGGACGAATGGGCAGCAGTTCATCCGGGTGAATCAGGATGTGGTGCAGGAAGACCCGCTGCTCGGCACGATTCATCAGACGCTGAACGATCTCTCGGTCGGAGCGTTTGATATTGTGGTGAGCGATGTTGAGGCGTCGACGACGCAGCGGCAGGCGCAGATGTGGGGGCTGGTGGATGCGGTTTCAAAACTCGGGGTACCGGGCGACATGGTCTTCGACCTCATCATTGACCTGTCGGACATCCCGAACAAGGAGGAAATCAAGCAGCGCTACGCACAGCGGCTGACGGCGCAGCAGCAGCTGACGCAGCAGCAGAACGCGCTCCAGACACAGCAGCTTGAAGCGTCTATGGAACTGGCAAGGATTCAGGCGACGCGGCAGAGCCAGTCGATTTCGTTTAAGGATGCGCCGCTGCCGCTGCAATTTGCGATGGCGGCTAAGCAGGGACTGATTGACCCGCAGGTTGGACAGTATGCGGTGGATTTGATGGTCGAGCAGTTATTCCCGCAGCTGGCGGAAAAGATGGCAGCCGAGCGGCAGCAGCAGGCGGCGCAGGAAGAGCAGGCGGCAAAGCTCCAGCAGCTGCAGGCGATGCTGCAGGAAAAGATGCAGCAGAATATACCTGCAAGCGCGCAAAATGGCGCACAGGGCGCGTCAATGGGGGCGGGCAGCCAAGGACAGGCACCGCCCGCCGAACGCCCGCCGGCGACCGCGCAGGGGAGCACCATGACAAAGGCGGCTCTTCAGTCTCTCCTAAGCGGGGTGGCGCCGGCTATGTAGTGTTTGCAAGATACCGTCCCATGGGGGCGTTTCTATAGATTTCGTGTCGCCTACGTCAAGGGCGTATGTCGCCGGCGGGCGTTAAACGCAGAAAGGACACAAGATGGAAAACGTATTTGACTTGCAGCGATTCGCAGAGGCAGCGCCGGAGGCGGCAGCACCAGAGGCAGCACCAGAGGAGGCGCCGGAGGCACCGAAGGAGGAAATCCCAGCGGAGCTTGCGGGGATCTCAGAAGACAGCGCACGCGAGGCGATGGCACAGGCAAAGGCGCAGGCGGCAAAGGAAGCGCCGGCAGAAGATGCAGCGGATGGGGCAGTCGAAGAGGCGGCGGAAGATGCGGCAGGACTTACCGGGCAGAAGATCCCGTATGTACGCTTTAAGCAGGAACATGACCGAAAGAAGGAACTGGAAGCGCAGCTCAAAGACCTTTCTTCGGAGGTGGAACGCCTGCGCGCGCAGCAAGCCCCACCGCAGCCGCAGCAGGCGATGCAGCAGGCGCCGCAGGTGCAGCAGCCGCGGATTACCCCGGAGGCGACGAAACAGCTAAACGCCATCGTCCGCCAGCAGGCGCTGCAGCTGACGGGTTTCTCCAAGGAGGACGTCGACGCGCTCTCTTATATGGACGACGACGACCCAAGGCGCGAGCAGTGGAAAACCGCTGTGGATGTCGCGCGGACGCAGGTCATCGACGGCGTGTATAAGATGCAGCAGCAGCGGGCAGCGCAGGCGCAGCAGTTCATGGCGCTGCACAATGCCGCGGTAGCGGATTACAACGCGTTTGCACAAAAGGAGATGAGCGACCCGGCATATCCGCAGGTGATGCAGTATGCGATCAATGACTATTTTGAGAAGGGAATCAGCAAGGCAGAGCAGCCCGCCATTGCAGCGGCATACCAGCGCATTGAACACAATGTGGCGTCCCCGGGGGATATCGCGCTGATCAAGCGGTATTTTCTGGATGCTAAAGCGAGTTTCAGCGGCAAAAAGAGCAGGCAGGCGCAGGGCGGGCGCGTGATGGAAAAGGTGCAGCAGGCGGAATCGTTCCCGCGCTCGGAAAAGGTAGCAGGGGCGGCGGATGTCGGCGGCAGTGTTTCCGCGGCGACGCTGGACAAGATGTTATCCGAAAAGAACTGGGAGGATATCCCGGCAAGGTATCGGCAGATGCTGCTATCGGGGCAGCTGAGCTAGAAAGTGAGGCTTTATTATGGCAACGACGAAGATTCCAGATACGCTGGTGATGAAAGCTTGGGCGAAGGATACTTGGGCGAGCGGTCTTCATAAGTCGTATTTTGAAAAGTTTACAGGGACAGGGGCAGACAGCATTGTACAGATTAAGACGGAACTGCAGAAGGGCAAGGGCGACACGGTGACAATCCCGCTGCTCATGCCGCTGACGGGCGCCGGCGTGACGGGCGACAGCATGCTGGAAGGGCATGAAGAATCGCTCATCTACAAGGATTTCGGCGTGACGATCACGCAGCTGAGAAATGCGGTTCGCCTCGAGGGGAAGTTCGAGGAGCAGAAGACGCAGCTGAACATGCGCACGGATGCGAAGAACGCGCTTTCGGACTGGCTGGCGACGAAGATTGACAAGACGATCTTCGATGTGCTCTCGAAGAATCCATCGCCGGACCGTGTGCTTTATGCGGGCGGCGCGGCAAATGATGCAGCGATTGCGGCGACAGGCATATTTACGGCGGAGATGATCGGCAAGGCAAAGCGCATGGCGACGGCGGACGAAAACACGATGGTCAAGCCGATTAAGATTGACGGCGCGGATACGTATGTTATGGTGGTTGACCAGTGGCAGGCGCGTGACCTGATGAAGGACAAAGTCTTCTTGGATGCGCAGCAGTATGCGGGCATGCGCGGCAAGGAAAACCCCATCTTTACGGGGGCGCTCGGCATGTACGACGGGGTGGTGATCCATCAGAGCAACCGTATTTTCAGGGATAAGACAGTGAACACCAAGACGCCGGTATCCCATGCGCTCTTCCTGGGCGCACAGGCGGCAGTTATGGCGGTCGGCAATGAGCCGGAGTGGAACGAGGATACCTTCGACTATAAGAATCAGATGGGCTTTGCGTTCGGGCGTATCTTCGGGATTGCCAAGTCAGCCTTTGACTATACGAACAGCGGCACGAAGACAGACTTCGGCGTGGTGAATGTGGTGACGGCGTCGCCGGATGATAAGTAAGGAGGCTTTTGGGGCGGGGTTTCCCGTCCCTTTTTATGCAGAAGGGAGGCAGGGGAAGGTGCTGACAGTGGAGGCGATACTCAACCGGGTACGGGCTGCGATCCATGACGAGCAGAAGACGGGCTACAGCGATGAGACACTGACGAGTTATATCAACGACGGCATACGGTTCTTGCGGCGGACAGTGTTTGAGATCAACCCGCTGCTTTTGACGGACATAGACCTATCGGGGACGCTGCCGGCGGGCAAAGGTGCGCTTGCGGCCGGGGCGCGGCTGACACATGTTTCCGCACTTCGGGTGGGCGGGCGGCTGCTCAGGCAAATTGACCCGAATGAGCTTGCGGATCTGACGGTGCAGGGCGTGCCGCAGGCGTATTATCTGCAAGGGCTGGATACGGTGCGGATCTACCCGGTGCCAAAAGAGGCGATGCCGTTTCATTTGCTCGGAACAAAGGACATGCAGCTGCTCAAAAAGGGGTCGGATGTCTCGCCGTTCCCAAACGACATGGACGATTGGCTGCTGGAGTATGTGAACATCCGGGCGTCGATGAGCAATGAATTTGACATCGGGCAGGAGACGCAGGTGATGCAGAACATCATCACGCAGGTGGAATCCATGCTGCATGGGCTGAGCCCGCACGGGATACAGACGGAAGGATACTGGAACGGGGCGATGCTATGAAGTTATCGAATCGACACAGCAATGTGCAGACGGTCGCCTTCTCGGATTTTTCCGGCGGGCTCAATACCTCGCTGGTGCCGGAGCTCATCGCACAGAATGAACTGAGCAAAGCCGTGAATGTGGAGCTTTACAAGGGACAGCTGCGGGTGATTTCAGGGACGATGCCGATTTGCCTGGCCGAAGGGCTGACGCTGACCGATTTGATCTACGATGCGATCGGCTGTGCGCTCTTGGTGGCAAGTCAAAAGAATCGGATTTTGTACCGGGTGGATCATGGCAAGCTGACCTCCATCGGCGAACTGAATTTAGATGGCTCGCACATCGCCTATACAGCATGGGAAGACGGGGTGATGCTGGCATGCGGCGGGCAGCTGCAGTACTACCATGGCGGGGTACTGGAGACGATCGAATCGTCCCCGGCGCACTGCCGCGGGGTGTTTGTCAAGGACGGGCGTGTCTGGACGTTCTTTAATGACGAACTGCACTGCTCAGGGATTGGCGACGAGCACAACTGGACGACGGACAGCAACAACGAGGCGTCGGCGCAGTGGCTGCAAATCGGCTATAAGGACGGCGGAAAAATCGTCGGGGTGACGACGCTCTCGGCGGATACGATCGTCTTCAAAGATAATCTGTACGCCTATCATCTGACGAATACCTTTCCGGCGTGGAAGGTCAGCGAGATCGGGCGGCAGATTGAATGCAAGTGTTATCATGCCTGCGTGGCGCTGGCGTCGAGTACGGTCGTCCTGGGGCGCGACATGGTGCAGGTGATCAATGTCACGGATGAATACGGCGACATGCGGGCGACGAACATCAGCGACAAGGTGTATAAACAGGTCTCGGAGATTGCGCCGGATGTGAAGGTGCGGTATTTGCCGTCGATGGGGCAGGTTTGGTTTATTGACGGCAAGCAGCCGTTCTTGTTCCTGGATGTGGCGGCGGCGGCGTATTTTTACCGGGCGTACCATGCGCCGGTAGTGGATGCCGTGGAGGCGGACGGGCATATCTATCTCTTGAAGCCGCACGGTCTGTATATGGTGGATGCCAAGACGTCGAAGGATGAGGATAAGTATTTGCCATGGCGCTTTACGCTCAAGACGCTCGTCTCGGACAATTCCTATTTGATCAAGCGGGTACGGGTGGATACGACGCCCTTTCTGGAGAACGACACGGAAGAGACCTATATGGTCGGGAATGTGAAGCTGCATGGCGGACACCCGTCCAGCGCTTATGCGCTCTATCACAATGACCGCTATATCTACCATAACGAGACGGAGATCTACCAGGTGAAGTATTACCCGCTCTACGGCGGCAAGGCAGAATTCGACGAAGAGGATTACGGGCGGGCAGGTACGGAGATGTACCGCGCGGAAAAGCGATGCGTAGACCGGCAGCGCGCGATTGTGACGCGGGCAAAGGGCGAGGGCGGCATTACGATTTTTAATTCGATTTCGTTTGATGTGGCGGAGGTGTGACGGTGGCAAAGCTGACAGAAAAGAATGTGCTGGATTATCGTTCCGGCGGCGACACGATCGACGATTTCGCACAGAAGTACATGAAGGAAATAAAGCGGCTCTACGACATCCTAAACGACCTGCGCGAGCACAAAGAAAGCGAGCTGCCGGAGGCGTACGCCGTCAAAGTGGAGGGGGACACACTCTACATCCGCAACGGGGCGAACAGTACATGGCTGGAGCTCTGCGCAGTCGCCCCGTTCGGCGGGCTGAAGACGGCGACGGTCGGGATGCTGGCCTCTGGCGCCGAGAGCGCGCGGCCAGCGGCCGGCGGGGCGTATGATGTATATTTCGCGCTCGACACAAAGCGCCTCTTCATCTGGACGGGCGGCGCGTGGCAGCTGCTGTACAGCCTGCAGGCGGGCGATCTGACGGGGGCGGAAGACCTCGTGCGAAAGAGCGCGGATGTCATCGCGCCTTCAGGGGTCGAGGTGGTGACGGCGGGCGGGAAACTCGTCCGCACGAATGAGGTGGGCGTCCTGCCGGTGAACATCTCGGGCACGGCGAACAAGGTCGGCGGACAAGCGTTCACGTTTACGCAGCTGGCCGACGGGCAGATTCCCGTATACCGCGAAAGCCTCGGGCGGTTCGTGAATGAGAACAAGGAGGCCATCGGCAGTGCGAAGGCGCTGACCATAAGGCAGGGCGAAACGGTGCTGGCGGTCTACGACGGCAACCAGGCCGTCACGGCGGACCTTGCGCGCACGTACGGCGGCTATTGGACGGCAGAGACGGACATTGTGCAGGGGGAGTGTGTCCGGCTCATCACAAAGCCCCAGTTTTACCTGGAGTGCCAGACGGCAGGCAAGACGGGCACGCGCTCGCCGGAAAACGAGGTAACCGATGAGAAATTGGCGCAGGCCGGCACGATTGTGGACGGCTCGGTTGTCTGGCGCATCTGGCGCCTGCAGCTGAAAAACGATGTGGCGGGCGAGAGTGCCCGCGCGGCAGAGGCAGACCACGCGGCAAACGCAGACCATGCGACAGAGGCAGATCATGCGGCAGAGGCAGCCCATGCAACAAACGCAGACCATGCGGCGAGCGCGGACACGGCCCAGCAGGCACAGAGCGCGGCGCGTGCGGCAAAGCTGGTGGCGGCGCGACAGGTGACGCTTTCGGGCGATGTGACGGGCGCGGCGAGTTTCGACGGGTCGGCGGATGTGACCATTCAAACGACGGCGAAAAAACAGGAACTCCCGTTTATCCTACAGCGAAATCATGCGTATCTCTTGGGCGATATCGTGCGGTCGGAGGAGATTCCGTCTTACCTGCATTTGGAGTGTATTCAGGCGGGCATTACGGGCAGCGGGAGCCTCGGGACGCATAAGACGCCAAACGAGCAGTTCCAGGACGGCACGGTAAAGTGGCTGACGGTGGACGACCGCGCGAGTGTGCGGCTCAATACGTTTCAGGGCATCGCTGACCTCATCTATCCAGTGGGCAGTATCTATATGAGCTTAAACGCCACGAATCCCAATCTGCTGTTTGGCGGCACGTGGCAGCTGCTCTCCAATCGGTTTTTGGTCGGTGCAGGGCCGGAGTTTCCGCCGGGGTCGGCGGGCGGCGAGAGCACGCACCGACTGACGGTGGACGAGATGCCAAGCCACACGCACAGCGGCTCAACGAACAGCGCAGGGCGGCACAGCCATAAGATCGCCTCCCTCGGCACGCACTCGGGCGGCCAGAAGGTGGCAGACGCGACGACGAGCACGATGTACGCCGGCTATATCTCGGAGGAGGGCGAGCATTCGCATGGCCTCTCCATCTATGCGGCTGGCGGCAATGCCGCGCACAACAACTTACCGCCGTACCTGGCGGTCTACATGTGGGAAAGGACGGCATGAGGCTGAAAGAATGGATTGCGCGGTATAACGAAAAGGCCCCGGAGCCCTTTCAGCGGGATGCGCGGTTTGCGCTTTACTACCTGCCGGCGCGGGGCTTTGCGGAAGTCGGCAGCGTGGGCCGCCTGTGCGTCATCTGGCAGCTGGCGGGGGATGCGCGTTTCTGGAAGGAAAAGGTGAGCGAAGCTGCCCGGCAGGCGGGCTACCCGCGGTGCGGAACGCTCTGCATACGCCCGGAAATTCGCGCATACATCCGCCTGTTCGGCTACGGCATTGAGCGGACGGAGGAGACGAAGGACGGGCATACGCGCTATTACTGCCGACACAAGACGACGGGGAAGGCCGGGCTTGTCTCGCCCGCTTTCACGTATAAGCGCACGGGGCAGCTTGCTTATTTTGTCACTTGGGAGCCCTAAGGAAGAAGGTGGAATATGATGAGAAAGGTGAAAGTCGGCAGTCTGCGGCTGGATGAAACGATCATCAGCCCGGACGGGACGCGTCTTTCCGCGGCGGTGCGGCGGCAGTTTTTCCGCGGGGCGCATTTTAAAGGGGCGTCAACGACGGTGACGAACACGTCAACCTATACGCCGACGGAGTATGAATTGCAGCTGCAGAAGCTGCAGAGCGATTATGCGAATGCGATTGCACCGAACAGCCGCTATCTGAATCAGACGGCGCGAAACCTGCTGCAAAATTCGCTTGGCACGGTGCAGGTAGATTATAACGGGCTGACACAGCAGGCGCTTGGCTCGATGCGGCAGGCACAGGATCAGCTTAGGCGCATCGATGCGAGCAACACGGCAGCGACGGAGGCGGCGAACGCGGATCTTCTGCGCCTGCGCAACGAATACATGCCCGCGGCGCAGAAGGCGAATAACGAGAACAAGGGGTATCAGCGGGACTACACGGCGGCGATGGAGAAAGCGAATCAGGAAAACCGAGGCTACAGCCGCGAGTACGGCAAGGCGGCAAAGGCGGCGAATACAGAGCTTGAGTGGCTCTCCCCGCAGTACATGCAGGCGGCGAACACGGCGAATACCTCGCTGTACGGCTTGATGAACGGCAGACTTCCGGCGAATTATCAAATGGCGATGGAAAACAGTATCGCACGGGCGCTGAACAACACGATGGGCAAGACGTTTAACGCGATGGCGGGGCGCGGGGTGCTCAATGGCTCGGTGACGAACGAAGCCCTAAACGACATTACAGCCAATGCGGCAAATACGGTGGCGGAGCAGTACAGCAACAACATTAACACGGTGGCAAACCTTGCCAACCAGCAGAACACGAACACATACAACGCTCTTCGGGCGCAGGAGGGGATTGCCGGGACGAAGCTGGCCAATACAAACAATATGCTCGGACAGCAGGCGGCATTGACGGCGGCAAATTTGGCCAACCGGAATTATGCGATTGGGCAGAATGCAGCGCTGGCGGCGGCAAATCTGGCGAATACGAATCACGCGCTGAACAATCAGGCGACGCTGACGCAGAACGCGCTCAACAACGGATTGACCAACAGCGCGGCGAACGCAGCTATTCAGAACAATATCATCCATTCCGCCGCGCAGGGCATCACGACGGCAGCGGCTGCACAGGAGGCGGCGCAGCACCCGGCACTGAATCTCTGGAACGCGTCCCTTGGGCTCAACGGGGCGACGACGGGCGCTTTGGCGGCAGCGGCGGGCAAGGGGACGACGCAGTCCACGAACACGCAGCGTACCGGTGGCGGCGGCGGGCTGCTCTCCGGGCTCTTGGGCGGTCTTCTGTAAGGGGGAATGACGATGTGGGACAGCAGGCAGCAGGAAGATCTCCTGCAGCAGATCGCGCAGCAGGGGGCGCAGCGGGACATCGCGCAGGGGACAGGCGTGTCGATACCGGCGGAGGATTTGACGGCACAGCCGCTTTCGATGCAGCCGGGGCTTTTGGGCGGCACAAACATGAATGCACAGGCAGCCCTGCAAAACATCGCGGCGGATAACGCGCAGCAGGCGCAGGCGATGCAGCAGGGCGCACAGCAGGACGCAGCGCAGATGGAGGCGGCAAATAACGCCCTGCAGGGCAGGATGGCGCAGCAGACGCAGGCGGCGCAGAGTGCAGGGATGCAGGCGATGCAGCAGGCACAGGCGGAGGAAGCCCAGCGCCAGCAGATGCTTTTGAAATTAGCGATGCATTTCTTCGGTGTATAGACGGGAGGCAGAGATGAGCTCGTATGTAGACGAAAAAGGAAAGATGGATGAGAAGTTAAACCCAAAGAAAAAGCAAGAGACGGACTGGACGCAGATGTTGGGGCTCATGGCACTCGGGCAGGGGGCGTCAGCTAAGACGATGCTCGGCTTTGCCCTCGGCAAGCTCCTGCGCGAGTTATGGGATCGGCATTTGTGGGAGCGCCGCCAAAAGCAGATGACACCGACAAAGAAGCAGACAGGCGACGCGCTGGGCACAGACGGCGAGGACGCCGGAGGCACCAAGGCGGCAGCAAATGGCTACGTACCGACGCGCGGGCTCCTCGGCTATAAGGGCGCGATGGAGCGGGTTTCTGAAAACCGCCTCCGCGATGCGGTGGCAAAGTCGGGGAATCCTGCCTTTCAAGACTTCATGAATAGCGCGGTGATGGGCGGTTATACCCCGACAAAGAGCGCGGGCGATGCTTGGGATGCTCTCGCGGCAAGACAGGTGCAGGGCGCGATTGCCGGTATGCCGCTGGGGAAGGTACGCGATAGTTTGCTTGCGGCAAGTCCGGCGTCGGTGTGGTCGTTTGGGGTGAATCCGAATCTGAGCGTTCCGTCAGCCGCAGCGAATACAGCGGCAACGGATACGGCGGCAGCGAATGCGGATGCGACAGCGGCAAATGCAGCGGCAAATACAGCGGCAAATGCCCCGGGGGCCAGCCAATTGGCGGCGATGGCGGCGGCGCTGAGCCCGAACAGCCCCGTCAAGCTGACGATGGATACGGACGCGCTGGCGTCTTGGCTGTCGGGCGGCAATAGTACGCCGGCGTTTGGCTTAAAGGATGAGGACAAAAACCCGTTTGTCTTCCGGTATTGAGAGGAGAAGCAGCATGACGGACATGACAAGGATCAATTGGGACGGGCGGGCGTTCTTCTCCCCATCGGCAGGGATTGTGGTGACGCCCGCGGAGCCGGAGGAGACGGACACGGCGACACAGGCCTTTCAGGCAGGGGCGCAGCAGGCGGCAGCCGAGCACGCCGCGGCAAAGCAGGACGCCGCTGAAAAGCAGGTGGTCAGCCAGTATGCACAGGCGGGGCAGCAGGTCTTACAGAACGGACTTTTGGGGCAACTGCCGACGCAGGGGGAGATTGCGCGGCAGACGCTGGAACACCGCTACGCAAAGGGGCTCCTGGGAGCGACAGACGAATACATGGCTGCACAAAAGGCGGGGAATACCGCCGGCATGGAAAACGCGCACCAGGCGGCAGACATCATCCGCAAGCAGGCGGCCGAACACGGCATTGATCTGGAAAAGAGCTTTGGCGCGGATAAGACGCCGGCACAAAAACAGGCGATGTTAAACCTCTACGACGAAGATATGTATGCAAAGTTGGTTGCGGGCGGCATGAGTTCCGGGGAGTATTACCATAGGATGTATGACCGCGGGCTAAAGGCTGGCATGTCGCCGCTACAGGCGAATACATTTGCGGGGGATCAGGCGGCAAAGTACCAGGCGCAGCGTCTGGCTGACCTGAAGACGGCATTCTACAACTACGGGATCGACGGGCGAAACGCCATTACCCAGGACGGCGCGATGCTGCTGAATCAGATTTATGACGAAAACCCGAAAGACGCAATGTTCGCGATGACAAACTTCGCCTCGCCGCTGAGCGAATACAAGTACTACCGCGGCGAAGATGCAAGCAACAACGCACTGGATCGCGGCATGAAAGCAAACGAGCAGCAGCACGGCTTTAACATGGCAGCCATGGACAAGCAAGGCGAATGGGGCGCCATCCTTACGGAAAAGCAAACGGAAGGTGACATCGCAAGGGCAGAGGCAAAGGGAAACCAGGATCGCAAAACTTTAGAGACAAAAGGGAATGTGGAGATTGCCGTGGGCAAGAGCAATACAGCGAATAAGATAGCGGTTGACAATAACACATTCAATAACAACTTGACCCTTGCCGAACGATACCCGGGTGTCTTTGGCGGCACTAAGGCCAGTGAATACAAGCCGACACAGAAGGAAAACGAACGGATACAGAAGTACACGAATCTACTTGTGAAAGTGCGGAATCTAATTTCCAGCAAAGACGACAGCAAAGAACAACGCGAAACAGAAGATGACGCGATGAAAGAACTAAATGATTATTGGGTAGAATTGCAAAGAGAAGGTGTCTTGGATACGGATACACTAGATACGCTTTATACCCGTGGGCGCGAGGCAAATAATGATTTGCGGGCAAAGCGCGGCTATGCACCGGAGGAATGAGGAGGTGAAAGCATGTCGAAACTGAGCGAGTACGCACGCCAAAAGATTGAGGCAGAGATTGGAACGCCGGAAGAATCCACGTACCGAGCGAACTACAAGAACGGAACGCTGGAACGCGCACTAAACGGGGGCGCATTGCCGGAGGCACCGGACGATTCTTCTGAGACATGGAAAGCGATCAAGAGGTTCGGCAACAACATCTTAAGGGGCGGTGAGGCACTCATTGGCGGCGCTACGGCGTTTCTTGGCGCAAATGCAGCGTCAGAGCCAACGGAGTATGACCCATACGACCCCAACACCTGGTATTATCACCCGGCAAAAGAAGACATCAATCCCGCCATCGGGGGCAAGATTCTTGACGCCGGTACATGGATGCTGAACGATGCCGCCGAGCGTAACGCAAAGTATGGCAATGTGGCTTACCAAGGCAGTATTTGGGACAGGCTGAGCAACTTAGATTACTGGACGGATTCGCGCGGCCTTATGGCGGATTTGGGCGAAGGTATCGGCTCCATGCTGCCTTTTGTCGCGCTGACGGCGGCAACCGGCGGCGCAGATTTGCCGCTGGTCGGCGGTCTCTTGGGTGCAGCAGGGCGCGGGGCGGCAGGGCTTGCGGCGCGTGAAGGAGCACTTGGCTTACTGGGCAAGGCGGCACAGTACGGTGTACGCGGGCTTAGCAGCAACGCGGCTGCTAATGCGATGCGGTATGCGGCGTTTTCGGCACCGCTGACGGCGATTTCAAACGCCGGCGGCATTTACAGCGACTTGGCGGCGCAGGGCTACAGCAATAGGGACATCGCTAAGACGATGCGGCAGATGGCATGGGAGGAGTTCCCGCAGGACATCTTGACGGGGTCACTGGATGGCCTGATTCTGTCGGGCGGCATTGGGCGCCTCTTGGGCGGCGGCGGCCGCGCGGCGCGTCTGGTAAAGAATCTGCTCGGTGTCCCGATCGGCGGCGCGGGCGAGTATTTCGACGAACTCAATCAGCAGATCATCCAGGACAAGTACACGAATCAGCCGTATGGCACGCTGCTGAATCCGACCCCAAGCGAGGAAGCCGCGGCGGCAAGTGCTTTCTTCCCCGGGGCACTGTTTGGCCTTGGCGGCGGCGCGTATGACCTCGTCAGGGGCGGCAAGGGAAGCGCGAATGCGAGCATAGCAGACGACCCGATTCTAAGCGGCGCCCTTGGCACGCAGATAGAAGAGACGAACGCCGAAATTGCCGATGCACAAAAGACGGCGCTGGCGCAGCAGCTAAAGAACATGCTGCAGGGGAGCAAGGCGGCGAGCCTCAATCTGCCGGAACAGACGGAACGCACGGGCAGCACAGACGACACGAGCACGGGCAGCACGAGCGGCGGCAGCGCGACGGGGCAGGCAGTCGCGGTGCAGGGGTCCGCCAGCGGGGCGGCTTCGGACGCGACGAATGCGAAAGAACGCCTGTGGAATGCTATTTTGCCGTATGCGAAAAAATACAATGTCGACCCGCGGCTTGTCTTGGCGCAGCTGTCGCATGAGAGCGCGAATTTTGACAGTGATCTTGCGCGTTCAGCGAACAACTACGGCGGGCTTACGACGACGGAGAATACGGGGATGCCGCAGCCGGACGGCAACATGCAGTACGCGCGGTTTGCCTCGCCGGAGGATTTTGTTGATCACTATTTCAAGTGGTGGGGCGACACTATCAAGGATTCAGGCAGTGACGTAGACGCGTTCACGTCGAAGCTGAAGAATGAGGGGTATTTTGGCGCAGACCTCGGCTCGTATACGAGCGCGGTGAAGCGCCACATGAGCTCTCTGGAGAAGGAGGGCTATACAGCGGCGGCAGAGGCGAAGCCGGTCAGCGGCGGCACGGCGGGCAGTGCAGACGCAAACAGCGGCGGCGTTGGTTACATAGCGAGCGGGTCGGATGCATGGGATGGCTTTGATGGGCGCTATGTGGGGGCGTCCAGTGCGTTTTCACAGAGCAATTATGACAATATGGGCAAGGTGCATCCGGAGACCATTGCGGGCGTGAATGCACTGGCCAGCGAATACTTCAAACGCACGGGTAAGAAGCTGCTCTTAAACAGCCTGGCCGGCGGGTCTCATCCGTCAAACGCATCGGAATGGGGGCATGCCGCGGGCTGGAAAGCGGATATTGACAACACGGGCGTTGACACCAAGGTTTTCTTGGACATTTGCGAAGAGCTCGGCATTGGCGCGGCGCTGGAAAAGGACACGCATTTTGACCTTTCCTTTGGCAAGGGCAACGCGTACATGTCCACTGACCAAGGCACGAGTGACCGCACGGGCTCCCGGTGGTATGAGGCTTACCACAGCGGCAAGGCAAACACAAGTGCACAGAGCAGCCAGAGCGAGACGAAGCGCACGCCGCCGATCGACATCAACAAGCTCTTTGCCGGCATAGGGGAAAATTCGGCATTTGGCCGGACGTTCTTTGACGCTTTTACGCGGGATGTCGGGGACAGCACGACGAACGAAAACCTGCTGGTGACGCTGGAGAAGATGAAGAATGTCCGCGGGCAGTTCATAAACACGAAGAAGAATCGCGAAGCACTGGCGGCGGCATTCCCGCAGGAATTACAGGCATATGCCATGCAGCTGATGCAAGCGGCACCGGAGATGACGAAGACGCGGCAGACGGCAGAGCCTGCACCTCGGCCGGTGGGACGCATGCGCGCGCAGGCAGAGGCTGCGCCGCGTATCGAAGAAGCCCCCATGGCAAAGAGCGTGCGAGAGGCCTTGCAGGCAGAGCCGCCAAAGGCCGAGGCATTGGACGGCGGGCGTTCACTCACCCGCGCTATGGGTACACTGGAGGAAAGCACCGCACCGAATGAGCCACAGAATACCCAGCAGGCGCCGCCAAGTCGCGCAGGCGGGGCGGAGAGCATGCCGCAGGGGGAATATACCCCACCGGCAAAGGGAGCGCTGCAGGGCGAAGCCAGCGCGGCAGAGCGCGGAAGATTCCAGCCGGCGGGCAGGATGCAGAGCCCCGCGGCGGCAATGGCGGAGCTGCAGACGCCGGGGATGCAGCCGGATACACACATGCAGCAGGAGCTGCGCTTGCCGGCAGAGGGCGGACACCTTCAGCCAAGCAGCAAGGTGACGATGCAGCCGGCGGAGCAGCCCGTAAAAAGAAGTGCAGCGCTAGAGCAGCGTACACGCCCTGAAGTGCAGCAGCAAAGCGGAAGTGTACAGCAAGGCGCCGAAATGCCGCCGATGGATACCTTCCGGCAGCAGCGTGAAGCGGCGTATCGGGCGCAGGGCGCGGCAGAGAGTGCGCAGCAGGCACCGACAGCAGAACCGGCAGGGATGCAGACAGAGCCGACGGCAAGGCAGGAAGGACAGATGCCAACGGTCACGCCGACGGCGGCAGATATTGTTCTGCTCGACGCCATGTCTCCCGCGGCTAACGCTAAGGCAGGGCGCCGCCATCAGGGACGTGCACTCATGCAGCTGGCAAGAAAACACGCGGTCAAGCTGCCGGCAGGCGTGATAAAGCTCCTTGGGGAAGGATCCTCAAAGAAAGCGATTCGAGCGGCACAGCAAGCCTTGCAGGCGGCGGGGGTGCGGATGCCGGCAAAGGAGGAGAGAGGACATGCAGAAAAAGCCGAGCAAAGGCGCACCTACGCAGCTATGGAAGAGGGTACAGCGAAGGAACACGCCAAACCTCCGGATGAACAGCTACGCCAGCAGGAAACGCCGGAAGAAGTAGCGGCGGCAGAGGCAAAAGAGACAAAGCAGCGAGCTGAGACACAAAAGGGCAAAAAGGCAAAAGGTCGACTTGGTAAAGGGCTGGCGGAACTCTTGCAGGAAGACCCGGGCGAGCAGCGAAAAGTTCTGAATCGCTCTTTGTTCCGGGGCAGGCTCAGCGAGAAGACGCTGAACGAAAGCAGAGGGGACGCTTTCCGCGATGTGGTAGAGATGTCGCTTGCTGCACAAAAGGCAAAGAAGACATCGGCAGAGACCAAAACACGCGGGGAAGAAACCCGGGCGGAAGAAGTAAAGCGCGGGGAAGAGGCACCAAATGCGCAGGCAGAATATGCGGAGGCAAGAGAGAGCGAGCCGGCAGAGGGTGCAGTTGAGGAAACGGAGGCAAGAAAGAGCGAGCCGGAAGAGCATGAGCCGGAACTAGCCAAGGGATACCGCACGGAATCGGGCAGGAGCTTAGCGGAAGCAGACGAAAGAGAATTTATCCTTCACCCGAATGGGAGTGAGGACTTCGGTAAGATTTCGCAAGATATTAGTGACGCAGTCAAGGCACAGAGCGGCGTAACGCTGCAGCCCGGCAAGATTCGGCTCCGTGTTGGAAATGAAAAGCAAGGGCTGATTCATGCGAACAAGCATATTGCTGAAGCAAAGCGCGCCGGTTACGATTCTATTGAAGATCTGGTTGCAGATGTTGCACAGCATTTTGACCGTATCTACATGCGTGCACCGAATAATCCAAGCGGCAAAACGGTTTATTCACTGATAAAGACAGGTAATAAGCAAGCTAATATCATGAACGGCGTCACGCCTGTGTATTTTGAATTGCAAAAGAAAGGTGATGAAAATTATTACGTCGTTGTAACAGCTATACCAAAGGGGGATAAGAGCCTTGCACGGCAAACAAAAAAAGACCGCTTGATTTATAGCAGCCCGGGCTTAGATGCTGCCACTGCTCCCGGCGACAGTGCGGTATCCCACGACGGCAAAGCCGGGACCGTAAACCGTGGGGGTAGCCCTACATCCGATAAATCAAGCGATCTTTCTGTTACTAGTGTAACACAAAAAGCAGAAGAGCGCAACGGGGGAAAGGGGGATGCCGTAAAGTATTCCGCTGCCATGGACGATGCTGAAGAGGCGATCAAAAGCGCGGCGAAGGATACACGCGCGGCACTCGACCGGCTGGCTGATGCCATGGGCGGCAAGGTCACAGACGGCAAACGAGCCTTTCAGGCGGCAAAGGATAAAGCGCGGTTTGACCGGGCGGCGCGGGCGTTCCTCTATGCAGCGGACGGCAATGTGCAGGCGCTGGATCATGTACAGGGCGTACGGTATTCGGTGGCTTGGCACGGGTCACCACATACCTTCGATACGTTTAAGCTCAGGCATATAGGCTCAGGCGAAGGAGCACAGGCGCACGGCTGGGGCTTGTACTTTGCCAAGGGGCGGGAAGTAGCAGAAAAATACCAAAAAAGGCTGCTGCAGTTCCTGCCGCCGTTCCGCTATATCTATGACGGGAAGCCGCTTTCGTCTTATAAGGGACAATTGGGCAAGATACTGACCTATTTTAGCGACCGGAGTTTTACCAAAGAAGAGATGTCTGAAACGGCCTCACTTTGGGCTGAGCATGCTGAAAAAGAACTTCGGCGTCAGGAAGAAGAAGCGTCTATGTATGACGGCGTACTGTCGGCCTACAAAAAGAATCCGAATATTTCCATCGAGGAAATGCGTGAAATTGCCATGCAAGATACAACCACAGACGTATCTTCTTACCTCCTAATAAAGGCTATCAGCGATGCGGAGTACTCTGACGAAGGAGAGCCGCAAACGGCAAAAGACGTGGCGGAGACACTAAAGCAGCAGCAAAAGAAAGTGAAAAGACGGGTAACAAGGCATAGACGCGAAATTAAGGATCTTAAGTCCTTCGACCCCGAAAAGCTACAGTATGTAGAAAACAAGGGGCAGTTATTTAAAGTCGATATCCCCGAAGAAAACGTTCTCTTAGATCAGCAAAAGCCCTTTAATGAGCAGCCGGAGGCGGTGCAGAGGGGCATTAATAAAATTGTAGAGGGGCTCAACGATACACAGCTGAGCCGCTGGGATAATATACGCGAACAGGGGAGAGAAGCTGTCCGCTCTTCGGTGAAGGAATCGCTGCATGATGCTGACGGTCAAAGCATATACCTGACACTACAGCGTATTTTGGGCAATGCTAAGAACGTCTCCCGCGCGCTCAACAAATACGGCGTTAAAGGCATTACTTATCAAGGCTGGCAAGACGGACACTGCTATGTAGTGTTCGACGACCAAGCCATCAAGGTACTGGAAAAGTTTTCGGCAAAGGGCGAGGGGGCAAAGCTCCGCCGGATGCTGCAAGAGGCGACCTTCCTGAAGGACAGCGAGCTATCCACGCAGGAGAAAAAGCTTTCGGCGCTTGGCGATGCTATGGGTATCCCGACGGTTTGGATGGATGCGGACGCAAGCCTGCACGGGTTCCATTCGGACGGGGTGACATTCTTGAATCGCCGCTCGAAGATGCATTTGCCGCAGGTCTTCTGGCATGAGGCGTTCCACTACATGCGGGCGAACAATCCGAAGCTGTACAGCGAGGTGGTGGACTACATCCAGCAGTCGGAGCGCTTTACACCGGCGCAGCTAGAGAACTACCGGAATAAGATTGCACGCTTAGGGCTTTCGGATGCGGACACGATAGAAGAGATGCTGGCTGACCAAATGCATGATGTCGGGATGCGGGTACCGCTTTTAAAGGCGATGGCCAAGGAAAACCCCAGCCTGGCGCAGCGCGTGGCGAGTTGGATTCGCCGCATGATCGACCGCTTTGTCGCGCATTTCCGCGGGGCAGGCGACAAGTTGAGCGAGCGGCAGACGGCGGCGATGGCAAGGGCATTCTCGGCGGTGATGCGCGATATGAAGGGCAGTGACGGCAAGCCGCTCTTCCGTGTGCGCGGGGAATACGTGGAGAATATGGATGGCTCGGAACTCCCGCACCTCAGCGCGGATGCCAATAAAAAACAGGCCGCTGACTTCTACCAGTCCGCCGGGCTGCAATTGCCCATGGAGGGTAGAAAGTTCAACGACCTCTTTGGCTCTAGTATACAGACAGAGGAAGACCTTGTCAAGATGCGGGAGGAACATCCGGGAAAATATTCTGCACAAGGGGAAAGCCCGGTCAAGTTTTCGGCGGCGCTTTCGGATGTCGGGGCGCCGCGGCGGTTCTTTGATTCGCTGGCAAGGCGATTCGGACGCCGGGCAGGCTTGAAAACAGATAAGATCATCGTGGAGGAACGGGCACGCAACGCAAAGCAGGACATGGGACTTTCTAGCTACTTGCTCCGCTCACCGTCACGCGTGATAAAAAAGTATCCGATCTTCCTGTCGTTCTTCCGCGCCGGTGAACGCGCCTATGACGTCCTGACGGAGCGCCGATCGCACTTTGATAAGCGGATGAAAGAGGCATTCGCTCCCATCAAGAACAAGAAGGACTACGCGGATTTGCGTGAAGTCTTGCTGGCCGAGGATTCGGCGCAAAAGGTATATACGCGGCAGGAACTCTTGGATAGCGGTGTAAAGGAAAATGTCATCGATGCGCATGATCGCGTCCGCGCGATGATGGCGGAGGCTTATGAGATGGTGAACGAGGCGCACAAACGCCCGACAGTGAAGACAGCAAACGGGCTCAGTGATATCCGTCTAGACGCCTTGAAACAAAATAAGTTCGTCCGAATCTTACGCGAGGCGCAGGATGCCGACGGCAAGTATTCGGTGACGTACCGCGAGTATGCCAATTATGAGCGGACGATGACGGGCGTCTCGGAGGCAGCACTTCAGCGGATGGAGAAGGACGCGGCGATTCAGATTCTGAAGACGACGCAGGCGCCGGACGGCTCATATACAGTGAAGCTTCGTGAGGGCAAGGCGGACTTGCACAATATCAAGGGCTATATGCCGCACTTCTTCCACGAATACATGGTCAGAATCTACGACAAGAACGGCAAGGTGACGGCGACGCTCGGCAGTGGGCGCACGGAACGCGAGGCGGTGAAGGTTGCGAAAGACTGGCTGAAGGAGAATACGCTGCCAAAAGATGCAGAGATTCACATTGCGCCGAAGATGTTCAACTGGGCTGAGGCTGGCATGGATGAGAGCGCATTTGCCGCGGTGGTCGGAGATGCGGATTACTTCAAGATGCGAAAGAAAATCGCGGAGAATACGGGCAAGACGCTGCAGGAAGTGGAAGAGATGCTCGACGGTGCCGTCCGGCTGAAAAATCGTCATCGTTTCTTCGGTAATGCGATGCATAGAAAGGGGGTCGAGGGCTATGAGAAACTAAACATCGGCTGGGTATTGGGGCATTACCTGAGCAGCGCCTGCCGCTACTATGCGCTTGAGACGGAAGGCAAGCCGAAGATGATCAACTTATACGAACGTGTGTTCGGTGACTTCAACAAGGATCCGAAGACGTCGCTGGCTAAGTACACGAAGGATTTCATCAAGGACTTGAACGGTAACCCGTCATGGCTGGAGCAGGCGACCAATGACACGCTGAACAAGTTTAAGCCTTGGCGGCAGTACATCGCGGCACGCTTTGGCGACCGCAGCGCACTGATGCTGGCAAGCAGTGCAACGGGGATAACGACACAGCTTTGTCTTGGCTTTTTGAATCCCTCGAGTGCTCTCTTAAATCTGACGCAGGTGATCAATGCAGCGGCGTATATCGGGGATGTTTCCGCGCTGATGCGGTGCATTACCCGCGGGCTGCATAGAAAGTATTCGGCGGAGGATTTGCGCGTACTGAAAGAAACGAATGTGGAGAACGACATCGGGCTGGACAGCGGCGCAGGCTACGACAAGCGGCGCTCGTTCGGCGGAATCAAGAGCAAGCTCGGCAGTATCAGCATGTTCCCGTTCAAGCTGACGGAGGGGATTGTGCGGCGCGGTACAGTGCTGACCGCTTATAAGGCTGGCAGAAAGCGCGGTATGTCGCACGATGAGGCGATCGTCTATGCCAAGGACATTAACCGCAAGGCGAATTTCGATTATTCGGCGGTGGACGCGCCAAACATCTTTCGCCGCGGCAGTATCTACGCACAGCTGCTCTTGCAGTTCAAGAAGTATGGCTTTAAGGAGATGGAGGTCGTCGCGGATATGGTGCCGGTGGCCGGCGACAGTGAACTGACGGTCAAGCAGAAACTGCTTTTCTGGACGCCGTTTCTGCTGACGGGCGGACTTTTGGGGCTGCCGGCGCTGGATCTTCTCGATTGGTGGCTGGACGACAAGTTCAAGCTGAAGTTAAAGAAGATGGTGCTGGAGGCAGGTAAGGACAGTCCGGCGCTGGATTTTGCCGGGAAGACGGCGCTGTATGGCTTGCCGGGCTCGGTGCTCGGCATTGATGTGACGAGCCGCGCGGGCTTGGCGGATGTGGTACCGACAAGCGGCAGGGACTTGATAGGCGCTACGCTCTCAAAAAGCACGCAGTTTGCCAAGGACTTTGCGGAAGGGAACAAGGCGGCGATGATTCGCGACTTCTCGCCGGCGCTGTACAACTATTACACGGCGATGGCAGGGCACAGCGAGGGCAGGCGCGGCAGGACAAACGATACCTACGATACGGCCTATGACCGTCTCTTGCGGGCGTTGGGGTTCCGCTCGATGAAGGAAAGCCTGAGCAGTGATGTTTCTCGGATCACGACGATGGAGAAGAAGGAGGCGTCGACGGAAAAACAGAAAGCGATTGATGACTTCCTAGAAGATCCTTCAACGGAGAATGCACGCCGCTTGCAGGAACTCGGCATAAAGCCGCAGGCGGTGGAGACAGAACGCAAGAAGAAGAAAGAAACGCGCCTAGAGCGCACGGCGGGCAGTTTCTCAAAGAAGGAACAGAAAGCCGGACGCCGTAAGGAAATCTTTGACCTAGCGGGCGAAAAGGAGAAATAAGGGGTGAACGATTCGTTCATCCCTTATCGGTTGCTGAAAAGGGGGTGGTTCCGATGTCCTGCGGGCTTTGTGTTGCCATAGGGAGCCTGACGCTTGGCGGGCTGTTTGCGTCGCCGCTGGTGGCGCTGTAAGGGGGTGATAGGATGCTGTTGACAGATGCTTTTAGTGCCGTGCTGGTTTCTTGCCTTTCGGCTGCTGCTAGTGGTATGGCGGGCTGTGCGATTTACTATGCACGGCATGCGATCCGGGCAAATCGAAAGGAGACGGACGCCATCCGCACGGGACTTCAAGCAATGCTGCGCAATCGGCTGATCTGTTCGATGCTGACGGCAGAAGAGCACGGCTGGTCGTCGCTGCGGGAGGTGGAAAATGTCGCCTTGATGCTAAAGGCATATGAGGGGCTGGGCGGTAACGGCTTAGTCGAAGGGCTGTACGAACGGTTTCGGAAATTGCCGCATGTGGCGCCGGGCGGAAGGAGCGAAGGATGAAAGCCTCGGTAGATATGGTGATCGGTGCGGGGCTGGTCGCTGCACTGATTTTAACGGTACTGCTCCCCGTAGTCGGCGTGACAGGCAGTTATGAGCGCCTGCAGGATACGATTGCAGTGGGGCTGGTTGGCTTTATGGGCAAGGCTGCTGTGACGCAGCACAAGGAATAGAAAGGGGGCATGGTTTGTGGCAGAATATCGAAATCCACAAAGGCTAAAACATGGGAACAATTTAACCATCGTGACGACGGGGGATTCTTCGGCGGCGGCAACGCCGGCTTATGGGCATTACGCGGATACAGACGATGGCAGAATGACGCCATGGCCGGAGCTTTTGGCGCAGCGCTATACCAGCCATAAGTTCTACAACCGCGCGGTGAATGGGGATACATTCGAGATGATGCGCGACCGCTTTTATCGCGATGTGCTGAGCCTCGACCCGGACATTGTGATCATCGCGGGCGGAGGGAACAACTGTTGGGATACGTCGAAACCGGTGACGGGGGTTGCAGGTATCGACATGGCGAATCAGTGCATGGCAAACGGGATTTATGTACTAGATGTCATGTATATGCCGATTTCGCGTGAATGGGTGGAGCGTATGTCTCATACAGCGGCCGCGTCGCCTGAGCAAAAAGTTAAGATATGGCAGAACGCTTATACCATGCAGGCAGCAGTTGTCGAGTGGTGCAGGGAGCATGAGATTCCGACGGTGAATGCCTCGGGGGTGTTTGCTGACCGGCAGCGGCTCCATACGGAATGGCTTAGGCGAGATATCATGCACCCAAACCAGGCAGGGTATTGTGTAATTTGTGATTTGGTAGCTAAGGAGCTTTCAAAAGTGCTCCGAGAGCGGCGAAAACGCTGAAAGGAAGGTGTAAAAAATGAAAATATTTTTGAACCCAGGACATGCGCCAAACGGCAACCCCGATCCGGGCGCGTGTGGTTGCGGACTTGAAGAGCATGCAGTCGCGAAAGCAATCGCTGACCGCGTCGAAGGATACCTAGAGGCGGCCGGGGTTAGCGTCGTTGGAAACCTGCAAAGTGACAGCCTCGGCGAGATTGCACAGACGGCAAATGCCAGCGGGGCAGACTTCTTCATTTCGATTCATTGCAATGCCTTTAACGGCGATGCACACGGTACAGAGGTCGAGATATTCCCGGGAAGCCGGGCAGGTGGACGCCTTGCCGCCTATGTACTATCGCAAATCGTCGATAGTCTGGGAACGCTGGACAGGGGGCTGAAAGACCGCCCGAATCTCTATGTGCTGAAACATACGGACATGCCGGCGATCCTGGTTGAAACGGCGTTCATTGACAACGAGGAAGACGCTGAGCTTTTGCGCAACAGACAAGATGCCTTTGCCCGTGCGATTGCGCGCGGGGTAACGGATTATGAGGTCAAGGAAGGAGAGAGTTTTAAGTAACTAATTATATAAATAAAGGTACTCGTTAGTGGTATAATATGTTTATGGAGGATAACAGCCATGAACATATCCAATATCACCAATTACAAGCCGAAAGAGTTTGCCGAACTGCTCCATGTTTCAGTAAAGACACTGCAGCGTTGGGACAGAGAGAAAATTTTAGTAGCAAATAGAACCCCGACAAATCGAAGATAGTATACTTATGACCAGTACTTACAGTTTAAGGGAATAGGCAGAGATACAGATTCCCGTAAAGTATACTTCATGTATTTTCATGCAGACTGTACAGACTGCGCAAATACAAAAAACAGATAGAAGGGGATGCGAGCATTGCTAAAGGCATTCAAGACAGAGATAGCCCCAACAAAAGAGCAGAAAGAGAAAATCATCCGCTCCATCGGAATCGCTAGATTTCTATATAATCAGTACATTGCTTACAATAAAGAGCGATACAAAATGTATCAGCGTAGTTTGCTGGACGACCATCAAAAACATTTTGTATCTGCCAATGCCTTTGACAAGTACGTCAACCACAAGCTAAAGAAAGAACTGCCGTGGATTGACACGTGTGGCTCTAAGGCACGGAAGAAAGCACTGGTCAACGCTGAAACAGCTTTTAAGAAATTTTTCAAAGGCGAAGCTCTCTTCCCTCGATTCAAGAAGAAAGCCAAGCAAGACGTGAAGCTGTATTTTCCTAAGAATAACAAAGGGGATTGGAAAATATGGCGGCACAAGCTGATGATACCTACGTTAAAGCAGGTTCGGCTGAAAGAATTTGGCTATTTGCCGGTAGGGGTTCCTGTTATCAGCGGCACAGTATCCTGTAAAGCTGGCAGATGCTATGTTTCTGTTGTGGTGGATATCGACGAAAAATCCAAGTACAACAAGGATTTAGAAGCATCATACCATGCCATAACCGATGGCATCGGCATAGATCTAGGTGTCAAAGACTTGGCAATTGTAAGTGATGGCAAGGTATTCAAGAATATCCATAAGCATTCAAAAGTCAAACGACTGGAGAAACGGCTTCGGAGAGCGCAGAGGCGCCTTAGCCGTAAATATGCGTTTCAAAAAAAGAAAGGTGGTAAGACTGCTGCTGCCTCTGCAAACATAGATAAACAAAGGCGAAAGATACAGAAACTTTATCAGCGTATGGATCATATCCGCGAGGATTATGAAAACAAAGTCATCCATGAAATTGTCAAGCAGCACCCACGTTTTATGACAGTGGAAGATTTGAATGTCAAGGGCATGATAAAGAACAGGCATCTGGCAAAGGCTGTAGCGGCACAGCGCTTTCATCGCTTGCTGGCTAAGCTGAAGCGAAAAGCTGAAAGCATTGGCATAGAATTTCGTATCGTAGACCGATTCTATCCGAGCTCCAAAACCTGCCATGCCTGCGGGCATATCCATAAAGGTC
>ERZ773035.409-NODE-409-length-35826-cov-36.562579_pt1 | contig 35826 bp, 25 predicted proteins | sample MGYA00511487_ERZ773035 | MGnify/ENA primary metagenome ERZ773035 (study PRJEB29015, sample SAMEA2737985) | human oral metagenome | biome: human oral; feature: human-associated habitat; material: dental | place: China | collected 2024 ...
ATGTTATCGTGGGCACGGTAGAAGAGGTGGTGCCGAAGCTGATTAAGTATTATAAAAATAAGTAGTAAAGAAACAGACCCAAAACAGCAATCGGCCTCACCCCCGACCCCTCTCCAAAGGGAGAGGGGAGTAATATGCCTAGACAATGAATTGCAAATTACTTCGGTACAAAATGGCCGCAGGGCTATCTCCAACCACAACCTCAGGAGTCTTAAATTGAGGTCTGTAAGCGAGAAGTCTATTTGGGTATGCGAAATGCTTTTACATACAACCAACAGCTTAACGGCTAGAACCTGATGGGCAAAGACAAAGATTACGGATACGAAACAGCTTCGCCCGACCGCTATTCACAACTGAAAACATTCGCACACAATAATCGAAAGGGAATGACACCAAGCGAAGAACGCTTGTGGAATGCACTCAGACATCTGTCGTGCGGATACAAGTTTAGACGGCAACACGCCATTGGCGACTTCATCGCCGACTTTGTTTGCTTGGAGAAACATTTGGTAGTGGAAGTGGACGGTGCATATCATGGCTCGCCAGAACAACAAGCAGACGATGCCGCCCGTAGCCTAGTTCTCGAACAAAAGGGCTTTCATGTTATCCGTTTCAGTAACGATGTGGTTGACAAAAGCCTCGATAGGGTTCTGCACAGCATCAAAGAATATCTATTTAATCATTAAGAAATTATCACCCGCCTCATCTCCAAACGGCAAGATAACGAAGAAAATGTTCGCCATTCATTCACTTTATCACGCTGTTCGCAGGAGATTTAAGCTTAACTTCACAAGCAAGACGAAACAGGATCACGAACGAACGGCCTACTTTCGCCTGCATGAAGCAAACAAACATACCACTCCCCTCTCCCCTTTGGAGAGGGGTTGGGGGTGAGGCCAATTTATTTATTACGATATGGCAAATTACTTTTCGGACTCTCCCGAGTTGGAGTTCCACCTTCATCACCCATTGATGAAAAGAATTGTTGAGCTGAAAGAGCGCAACTTTGAAGATAAAGATAAATACGACGACGCACCCGTTGACTACGACGACGCCATCGAAAACTATAAGCAACTGTTGGAAATAACGGGCGACATCACCGCTAACGTTATCGAGCCAAACAGCGAATCGGTTGACGAAGAGGGTCCGCACCTCGTTGACGGACGCATGGTGTATGCCTCGAAAACGTTCGAAAACCTCGATGCCACGCGCAAAGCTGGCCTGTGGGGCATCTCTATGCCACGCCGTTACGGAGGTTTGAACCTCCCAATAACGCCTTATTCGATGGCATCTGAAATGATGGCGACGGCCGATGCGGGCTTCCAAAACATCTGGAGCTTGCAAGACTGCATCGAAACGCTATACGAATTTGGCGACGAAGAGCAACGCAAGAAGTACATTCCGCGCGTTTGTCAAGGCGAAACGATGTCTATGGACCTCACCGAACCCGATGCAGGCAGCGACTTGCAAAGCGTTATGCTCAAAGCCACCTACTCGGAGAAAGATGGTTGTTGGCTTATCAATGGCGTAAAACGCTTCATCACCAACGGCGATTCAGACATTCACCTCGTTCTGGCACGCTCAGAAGAGGGCACGAAAGATGGTCGCGGGCTGTCGATGTTTATCTACGACAAGCGCCAAGGCGGCGTTACCGTGCGCCATATTGAAAACAAACTGGGCATACATGGCTCGCCTACGTGCGAACTTGTGTACAAAGATGCCAAAGCCGAACTGTGCGGTCAAACGCGAATGGGCCTCATCAAGTACGTTATGGCGTTGATGAACGGCGCACGTTTAGGTATCGCCGCGCAGAGCGTTGGTGTGTCGCAGGCCGCCTATACCGAAGGTTTGAACTACGCTCGCGAACGTAAACAGTTCGATACGAACATCGTAGACTTCCCCGCTGTGTACGACATGCTCTCGCGCATGAAGGCCAAATTGGATGCAGGACGTAGCATTCTCTACCAAACGGCACGCTATGTTGACGTTTATAAAGCGCTCGACGACATCGCACGCGAACGCAAACTTACCCCCGAAGAACGCGCCGAGCAAAAGAAATACATGCGCTTGGCCGATGCTTTCACGCCGCTGGCAAAGGGTATGAACTCTGAATACGCCAACCAAAACGCCTACGATGCCATACAAATTCATGGTGGTTCGGGTTTCATCATGGAGTATAAGAGCCAACGCCTCTATCGCGATGCACGCATTTTCTCTATTTACGAGGGCACAACGCAGTTGCAAGTGGTGGCCGCCATTCGCTATATCACCAACGGAACTTACCTCGGCATCATGAAAGAGATGCTCGAAGACGAGGTGGCCGAGAGCCTACAACCGCTTAAAGAGCGTGTGGCCAAGTTGGTGGAACGTTACGAAGAGGGCGTGAACAACGTGAAAGAGTGCGGCAACCAAGACAGACAAGACTTCCTTGCACGTCGCCTTTACGAGATGACTGCCGAACTTTTCATGTCGTTGCTCATCATTGCCGACGCATCGAAAGCTCCCGAACTCTTCGAAAAGAGTGCAAATGTGTATGTTCGCCTTACCGAAGAGGCGGTTATTGGCAACCATGCCTTCATCGCCAACTTTAAGGTGGAAGACTTGGAATACTACAAGTCGCGCTAAAAAGGACTCACTCCCTTCTCCTCTTTGAAGAGGAGAGGGGGGAATGATATGCCCTATATCTTGGGGCTTTAACTCTCAGCCTACACAATGCTGAACAACAAAGGGGCGTATTACCATTCATTGGTAGCACGCCCCTTTTATCTTCAATGGCTAAACTAAACTAACCTTGTAAGACTCTTAAGCCAAAAGCGAGTTGACAAACTAACGAGTTGACAAGTGAACAAATTAACGAATTGACAAGTAAACAAACTGACGAGTTAGCAGGCGAAGCCATCTTTTCACCTTTTCACTCTTTCACCTTTAAAAGGCGTTAGCCATCTTTTCACCCTTTCACTCTTTCACCTTTAAAAGGCGAAGCCATCTTTTCACCCTCTCACCTTTAAAAGGCGAAGCCATCTTTTCACCTTTTCACCTTTTCACCTTTTCACCTTTAAAAGGCGAAGCCATCTTTTCACCTTTTCACCTTTTTACCCTTTCACCTTTAAGCCGTCCTTTACACCATCTGCCCAATCAGCTCTTCCCTATCCCCAGGCAGCATATCAATAACAGGAATCTCAACCATAGTATAGCATCCAGGCTGCAAACGCATGGAGGCGCGAGCCACATTAACCAGCACCTGCGCCGTTAGTGCAGGGTTGTTGATGCTCATATCAAAAGAGAAATGTTGGTTTTGGGTCTTTCCGCTAACGCCTTTGCGCACCAAATGAACGCCATGACCCATGTCGCGAACCTCGTCTACCGACTTCACTGCAAACACATGCGTCTCGTCGTTGGCGAAATACGGGTCGGCCTTTACCTCTGCGGCCACATCTTCAAGTCGTGCGCCATCCTCCAATTCCACATAAACCATCCTACGATGAATGCCTTCGCCCAAAGGGATAGTCATCGAAAGGGCATTCTTAACCCCCTTCTTACTGCGCACGCACACGCTGTGTCCCATGCTCATACCTGGTCCAAAGTTTGTGTACGACAAGCCTTTGGGCGCCAAACTCTGCATCAACATGCGCACGATAGAGTCTGAACCTGGGTCCCATCCAGCCGAAATAACGCTCACTCGGCCATGTTCCTTGCACACAGGTATCAGTTCCGCACGATAGTTCACTATGTTCGTGTGGATGTCAAAGCTATCCACCGTGTTTATCCCCATAGCCAAATACTTCTTTGCGTATGCCGGGCACTCGCGCGTAGGCAAAGCCAAGATGGCCACATCCACATCATGTAGTTCGGCAATGTCGCTCACCACGTTGTACTTTTCCAACTCCATCGGCCTTTCCTTAGCCCCTTGTCGCCTTACGATACCAGCCACTTCAAAATCGGGAGCTACCTCCAACGCTTGTAACGTATATTGTCCAATGTTGCCATAGCCCACTACGGCCGCTCTAATCTTTTTCATATTCTTAAATATTTATGTATTGTTATCATCTTCTTTATCACCTGCTTGCGATGTCGCAAACAAGCTCCTGCCGCACCAGATACGCGTTCCTGCGACATACAAAAGTAGTGCATTACCATGAAATAACGGCAAACAAACCGATTAAAAAACACCCATCGTCATGCAATTCGTGTTAAAATAGGCACAATCTTATCTTATATCAACGCCCGACACAGCCGTTATCGTACACCTATATTATATAATAGCCACCGCTCCTACGCCACAATCAAGCCATTTAACCTCATGTCTTACGCACCGTCTTCAGCGCACAAAATATGTTATTTAATTTGTTTAAAGCGTAATATTGCGTATATTTGCAATTTAAACGCCATATTTTAGTTATAAATTCAAACATTCGCATTATGAAAAGAACGCTACTCATCTTGCTCTGTTGCCTGTGTTACGCAGCATACGGACAATCTTTACAAGCCAATTTCTATGCCTTAGGAGGAACTACACCTTATTATAGTATGGGGTGGGACTCGGTGGAAGAAGCCAACAAGTGGAAATACTTCGCCCTTAACAACACTGCCACATGGCAATTATTCGAACAACCAAGCTGGAAAGGGCTGAAACCCTTCTCGTACTTCAATCCCAACAGCAAGTTCTCACTGGGAATTAGCTACTCCAACAAAAAGCAAAAGGAAACTGCCCAATCGCCCCAAATAACCATCAAGCCCAACAGCACGTGCAGCTTTTACGCCTGTTTCAGTCCCGGGTTGCTGGTCTTTGCCAAGTGGAAACTACTTATCACCGATGTAGACACAAAGGAAACGACAGAATTACTGGATGCTTTCAAGTGGTCGCAAGACAATGCTTTCGACGGTCCCAACTGGAACAAGTTCAACGTAAACCTATCGGCCTATGCCCAAAAGAAGGTGCAATTCTCCTTTGTCTACGAGGGTTCAGGTGGCGAAGACGTGTTTATCGACGGGTTTGAAGTATCGCAAAACGATGCAAATGCCACCTCCATCCACATCGTTGAGGGCGAAGAAGTGGCGTTTTACAATTCTTCCGTAGGCAAGGTTACGTCTTATAACTGGAAGTTTGAGGGCGGAACACCCAATGTTTCCACCGACGAGAACCCCAAAGTTGTATATGCAAAGGCTGGAACTTACCCCGTAACGCTCATCGTTAGCAATGGTACGGAGGAGCACAGCTTTACGCGCCAGGCCTATGTAAACGTCAGCAAGAAGGCTCCGCAAGCCTTTATCGGGGTAGAACCAGGCGGTTATCTCTCGCCATTCGTTGGCCGTTTCATCGCCTTAGGCTCGTCGCTCACGTTCAAAGACCTCTCTAAGGGCAACCCCACCCAATGGCAATGGTCGTTCAAGGGGGCAAACATCGAGCAGAGCAACGAGCAAAACCCCACCGTAACCTTCAACAAGCAGGGTGTATTTAGTGTGGGCTTGCGTGCCACCAACGATGCCGGAACCAGCAAAGACGCGCTAGTAAACTACATACAAGTGGGCGGACAGCAGCACATTTGGAACATAACGCCCGAAGAAAACCCCAACATCAATGTCATTGGACTGGGATATTATGGCTTCTACGCAGGCTCTAACTGGCTCGGCATGTCTAAGTTTGCCGAACGTTTCGATGCACCACAGGCCAAGGCCGAAGTGAAAAGCGTTGACGTTTACTTTGGATCTACGGTCACCGTTAGCCCTAATGCCGAAATAAGCGTTGCCTTAACGCTGGCCGACGACAAGGGTATGCCTGGCCAAGTGCTCGCCACTTCCACGCTAAAAGCGTCTGAATTGGTTTACGACAACAATGCGATAAAGCCAACCACCTTCACTTTCAACACGCCTGCAACGGTAGAGAAGGAGTTCTTCGTGGTTATTGGCGGACTGCCCAACAACGACGAGGGCAACAATTCGGACAAGATTGCCATCCTTTGTCTGCGTAGACAAGCGAAAGAAAAATCCACAACATACCATCTCTTGGCCGACGAAGACGGCAACAACAAGCCCACTGGCACCTATACGTGGTATCGCAACGACGACGAACCTTTGTCGATGGCCGTTTGCCCATTGCTATCTTACGACCTTTCCACCACTGCATTGCCGCGCAATAAGGCCAATGCGGGCGAGCCCCCATTGCGTTTCGACGGCAACAACCTACTCACCGCCGCCGATTACGACGCTATTGAAGTGTACGCCATGCACGGTACACGTGTATTATCGGCAACAAAGCCACCCCACGGGCTGTCACTACGCCATCTGCCTGCGGGAGTTTACATTGTGAAAGCCACTAGGGGCAAGGTGCAAGACACGCTGAAAGTGGTGAAGGAGTAGGTAGTAAAGTAGTAAGTAGTAAAGTAGTAAAGTAGTAGGGTAGTAAGTAGTAGGGTAGTAGAGTAGTAAAGTAGTAAGTAGTAAGGTAGTAAGTAGTAAAGTAGTAAGTAGTAAAGTAGTAAGGTAGTAAGTAGTAAAGTAGTAAGTAGTAAAGTAGTAAGTAGTAGGCAGTGGGTAGTAAGGAGTAGGAATTAAGGAGTAAAAGAGTAAGTAAGTGCACTTACCACTTATGCCTTACCGCTTACCATCTTACCACCCTACTACTTACCACCCTACTACTTTACTACTTTACTACTTACAACTTACTACCCTACTACTTACAACTTACTACCCTACTACCTACCACCCTACTACTTACTACTTACCACTTTACTACATACTACATACTACTTACTACTTACTACTTACTACTTACCACCCTACTACTTACTACTTACCACTTTACAACATACTACTTACTACTTACTACTCTACTACTTACTACCCTACTACTTACTACTCTACTACTTACTCCTTACTACTCTACTACTTACTCCTTACTACTCTACTACTTACCACTCTACCACTTACCACCCTACCACTTACCACCCTACTACTTACCACCCTACTACTTACCACCCACTGCCTACTACTTACTCCTTTACTACTTACCACTTACTACCCTACTACTTACCACCCTACTACTTACCACCCTACAACTTACTACTCTACTACTTACTACTCTACTACTTACTACCTTACCACTTACCACTTACTACCTTACTACTTACTACCTTACTACTTACTACCTTACTACCTTACTACTTACCACTTACTCCCCCCATTTAAGCAAATTATATTTTGTCGTTACCACCATTTACCTTAACTTTGCATCATGTAAAGAGTCGCCAACCGTACGGCTCACCACGCCATTACATCCCAAACCCATGCGCAAAGAAACCCTAACACTGTACGAACTGAACCAAATGGTGCGCGATGCGCTCGCCATAACCATGCCCGACGAATATTGGGTAGAGGCCGAAATCTCTGAAATGAGGGAGGTTCGCGGCCACTGTTACATGGAGTTGGTGCAGAAAGACGTGGCGGGAAACACGCCCGTGGCCAAGGCATCGGCCAAGTGTTGGAAGAACAAATGGGCGTTTTTGCGCCCCCACTTCGAACGCAACGCCAACCAAAGACTACGCGCAGGACTGAAAGTAAGGCTCTTGGTGTACGCCGATTTCCATGAGGCATACGGTTTTTCGTGGATTGTGGCCGACATAGACCCCACTTACACGCTGGGCGACATGGCGCGCAAGCGGCTCGAAATTGTGCGGACACTGAAACAGCAAGGCGTGTTCGACCTGCAAAAAGACTTTCGTCTGCCGCTATTTGCGCAGCGTGTGGCCGTTATTTCTAGCGAACAAGCGGCTGGTTACGGCGATTTCTGTCGTCATCTGCACGAAAACGAATGGCGTTTGCAATTCTCGGTACAGCTTTTTGCCGCCACCATGCAGGGCGAAGGCGTTGAACGGAGCGTCATTGCGGCCCTTAACGCCATCAACGAGCGGCTAGCCGACTTCGATGTGGTGGTTATCATACGTGGCGGAGGGGCCACTAGCGACCTCAGTGGCTTCGACAGCCTGCCATTGGCCGAGAATGTGGCCAACTTTCCCCTACCAATCATCACCGGCATCGGGCACGACCGCGACGAAAGTGTACTAGATATGGTTTCTTTCCGCCGTGTAAAAACGCCCACTGCTGCGGCTGCTTTTCTGGTAGAACACCTCGCGGAGACCTACCAACGCATTCTCGATGCGCAAGAAGAGATGGTACACCTAGTGCAAAGGCGCATGGAATTGGAGCGCATCCAACTGGCCCGACTTACCGAAAAGGTGCCGATGTTGTTTTCATTGGTGCGTACAAGGCAAGAGAAAAGGCTCGAAAATATGGCACTGCGTATGCGAAACACCATAGCAACCACCTTGCAACGGCAAGACTTGCGCCTGCAACGGCTGACACTTTCCCTGCCAACCCACGCCGAACGCTTGCTTACAAAGGCCGCACATCACCTCGAACTGCTGCAACAAGCCATCAAGTCGCACGACCCATCACTGTTGCTTGCCAAAGGTTACAGCATCACCACGTGCGTCGGAAAGGTGGTACGCAACGCCAACGACTTGCAAAAAGGCGATGTTATCGTTACCCAACTGCAAAAAGGTAAGGTTAAATCTGTTGTTGAATAAGGATTTGAGTTTGGAAGTTTGTGAGGTATTGAGGTGTTGAGTTTATGAGTTTGGAAGTGAATTAGTAAGTTTGCTTACCCTATAAACCCATTACGCTCAACAACCAATAAGCTTATAAAGCCAAATACCCATAAACTTAACAACTCATAAACTCACACAACTCAATAACTCATAAACTCAAAAACTCAAATTATGGCTAAACAAGAAATGAAATACGAAGAGGCTGTGGCACAACTAGAAGCTATTGTTCGCCGAATGGAAACAGGCGAACTCAACCTCGACTCGCTTGCCGATGAACTGAAAAAGGCTCAAAAACTTATCAAGATGTGCAAAGACAAATTGACTAAGACCGACGAGGAAATAAAGAAAATGCTGGAAGAAGAGGGTTAGCCTCCTTTTATGGCTCTAAGTACATGGTTGTTTTTGACTCGCTTTCAACTGCTTATGACTATTAGCGTTGAAATTGTCTTGACTGTTAACCTTTCTGAACGAAGACAAGATTGAGAGAATAGTCAAGATGACTTCTATATAATAATTGAGATGAGATAATTCATGCAGTCGTTTTTATCCATACTTCCACTTGTTATCATCATCGGCCTTTTTTTCCTCGAATGGTGGTACTCCTCTCCAAAGCAGAAAGGCAAACGGGGTGAACAGAGAGTAAATGACATCCTTTCCCATTTACCGAAAGAATACCATATATTGTGTGACATTGTGTTGAAAACAAAAAAAGGCACAACACAAATCGACCACATCGTTGTTAGCAAGTATGGCATCATTGCCATCGAAACCAAGAACTATCGAGGCAATATATACGGAGATGACAACCGCAAGGAATGGACGCAGCTTATAGTAACCAAAGTTACTTTTGCGAAAAAGTGGTGGAAAACATATACCTACGTCACAAAGAAGCATTTTTATAACCCGGTTAAGCAATCTGCAGGTCATGCTCTCAAAATTAAAGAGCTGCTAACCGCTTATCCACATGTTAAAATAGTTCCTATTGTCGTGTTTACTGGCGAAGCCGTGTTGAATAACGTCAAGAGTAACCATCATGTCATTTACGAAGACAAACTCTTGGAGGTGATAAGTGGATATAAAGCGACATACCTGACAGATAATGATGTTCAAACCATACTTACAATACTTAATGAAAACAATATAAGAGAGAGCGTAAGCGACAGAGAACATGTTAAGAACATTCAGACGGCAGTAAGAGAAGTTAATGAAACTATCAAATGTGGTGTCTGTCCGAAGTGTAACGGCCATCTTGTAGAGCGGCGAGGTAAATACGGCACTTTCTATGGGTGCTCAAATTATCCACAATGTAGATTCACTGTAAGACAGAGGCATAAATGATTTCAATGTCTTAATTTGCTTACCTTTTATTGAAGTCAAGATATCTTCAAACTCAACAGCTAAAAAACACACAATCTCGCAGAGTTAAAAAATTACGACATATTTTACAAAACGCAATCTATTCGCCACTCCTTCTAGCGAAAACTAACGCCCAAAAGCATGTTATTTAGCAGGAATTTCGGTCTTTCACATTTTATTTTTTGTCTATTTTTGAGCACAACACAAGCAAAATGCACCATTTTGCCTTTCTAGAATGTCGCCGACTCGCAAATTTGCGCCACCCCAAAAACGACTTTTAATGGTCAAAACATCACCTTTTTAAGCAGGTTTTTCCACTAAGCATGTCTTTCTTTACCATTCACAGCCCCCAAAAAGCCAACATACAAGATGCAAGAATATACATTCCATATTGCGTTTTGCGGCATTCCGCCTTGCGTTTTGCAGCATTTTACCTTGCATTTAGCAGCAAAACGCCTTACGTTTTGCAGCATTTCGCACTGCGTTTTGCAGCATTTTACCTTGCGTTTTGCCGCTAAATGCGGTGCAATTTGCTGCAAATAGCACTTTTTTTTGTTGTTAATTGCCCACCATTCTGTATAAATACGCATTTATGCACCACAAAATGGTTTGCTAACATTATACAGGCTAATGCCAATTTTAGCCCAAAAGAACCTCCGCGAGAATTGAATATTTGCCACCGAATGGGCAATTGGTGAACGGCGAGGGCACTCTCGATGTTAAAATTTACACCGAAAACTTTACACCCCAAAAACATAAGATGTGTTTAACAATAAACAAGGTAAAGACAAACATAAGGCATTTCGCGCTATGCAATACAAATCTTACCCCTCATAACATTCAACAAGACAAAGACAAGCATAAGGCACTTCGCGTTATGCAATACAAATCTTAACCATCATAACATTCAACAAGACAAAGACAAGCACAAGGCATTTCGCGTTATGCAATACAAATCTTAGCAATACCTATGCCCGATGTAGGTTAAAACGCCACTGATTAACGCGTGCAGCAACCAATAAAAGACATTATGCCAACAAGTTGCAAGCCAGCAAACCCGCTAACGTAAGTGCCACAAAGAGTGCCACAACACCCGCGCAACCCTTTCGTTGCGGTTCGCCAAGATAATCGTTGGTGCTAGAAGGTTCAGGCCTATGCGCGTTAGTGCCGTAAACACCCCTCCTGCGCTTTGGAGCATCCTTCTGCATCAGTTGGTTATACTTGTTCCAAAGTTTAAGGTATGTGGGGTCTGTTTCGCCCTTCACCATCTTCATATAGTTCAGTCGGCCGCGCAAAATTGCATACAAGGTGAGGTATTCACCATGCCCCCTAGTCTTACCATGTTGCTCACGATAAGCGCGCAAGGCTGCTTTGGCAGTCTCCCAATAGCCATATCGTTCCCACATATATAACAAACTGCGTATCTGCCGTGCATATTCGCGCGTTACGTTCACCTTATGGCTCACCACAACGCCCGTAACCTGCTGCCTTCGTCCACGTCGTTGCAAGCGCGTTTTGCGGTCGTTCAGCCTAAATCCGTACTTCTCAACGATGGTAGAAACCTGCAAATAGAAACTTCCCGTTGGGCGCAGCACATCCTTATCGCTGCTAAACGACATGTCATCGGCATAGCGCGAGTAGGTTGCCCCTATGCGTTGGGCGGCGGTAGCCAACTCTTCGTCCATCTTTTTGCACACCATATTCGAGAGTGTTGGCGAAGTGGGAAATCCCTGCGGCAACACATCGCCCACGGGTTCGGCAGCAGTGCAGAGGCCCGAAAGCAGTCGGGCGGCCTCGGCAGAGCACTTTAAAGGCTCTGCCAACAAAACGTCTTCCACCATTTGCCTAGTAATGGAGGGGAAGAAATCTTTGATGTCGATGTTCAGGATGTAGCGTTTGCCCAGATGCTGTTGGGCATTTTGCACCACCGAACGCCCCTTCACAAAGCCGTAACACCAAGTTGTGGGTTCGTAATACTGCTGCAACAAGGTATTAAAGCCCTTTAACATGTACAACAAACTCTGATGGGGAGCCACGATAGCACGTGTTCCGCCGTGCTTTTTGTGCATGCGGTAGCGTTTTGCTCGTCGGCTGTCTTTACTAGTATCTGCAAAGCAAAGCATCTGGTTTCGCCTGAAACCGGCAAACACACCAATATTGCTGGCCAAGGTATTAAGTACATTGGTCAGCTCGTCGGCCGAGTATATGTATTGCAATTGGTTGCCAATTAGTGCTTTTAGGTTTACATCTCTATCAGTTCGGGCCATGCTATCTAGGATTATATCGTAAAAATATAGGAATGCCGTAGAAGTTTACTTTATGGTAAAACCCATTTACCATAAACGATACTTTGTATCAAACTCTGACGAATACATCAGAAACTACCTCTAAATTTCTTCGGCTATTCCTATACGTTGGCAAAGATAAACATTTCTTTTTATACTACAAGCGTTGCGTTATATGGTTTATGATTTATTTACATTTTGGCATATACGCTGCAATTTCACTTCACAAAAAAGGCGCAAATGATGTAAGCAGAATTGGGAACCTTGATTAGCAGCATGATATTGGCTTGTGCAAAGGCACTTACGCCCCTTTCTTTCGCCTGCAAATGCAGTTTTTTATGCGCACACACAATAATGCGCAACGAGAGTCGTTATATAATAACGTATACGTACACATATAAAAAACATCATTAATGATTGAATATATCAAGGGCGACTTGGCCGAACTTACCCCAGCCATGGCTGTGATTGAGGCGGCCGGGGTGGGCTATGCGCTCAACATATCGTTGAATACATACACCGCTATCCAAGGTAAAGACAAGGTAAAGCTGTTTGTTCACGAGGCATTGGTAACGGGCGGGCGCGACGATTCGTACACGCTTTATGGGTTTGCCACGCGCCAAGAGCGCGAACTTTATCGCTTGCTTATCAGCGTTTCGGGCGTTGGAGCCAATTCGGCACGCATGATTCTTTCGGGAATGTCGCCCGCCGAACTGTGCAATGTCATTGCCGCCGGCGACGACAAGATGCTGAAAACCGTTAAAGGCATTGGCGCAAAGACGGCGCAACGCATCATCGTAGACCTGAAAGACAAGATTGTTACAAGCGGAGTGGCCCAAGAATTGTCGGTACCCACAAACGCAAACGCCACGGTTATGAACACAGCCGTGAAGGACGAGGCCGTGGGCGCACTTACCATGCTGGGCTTTGCACCAGCAGCCTCGGCCAAAGTGGTGGTTGAAATACTGAAAGAACAACCCGAGCTGCCCGTTGAACAGGTGGTGAAAGCGGCGTTGAAAATGATAAAGTGACCCTAAAAGGCGTGCTGCGAAGTAAGAAAATAAAAAGGACGTTGATGGTGGTGCTCGTCATTTGCTTGACGGGTTATGCCCTCGCTTTGCCCTTTGTGCAAGACAACAGAGGGCGAAGGCAAAACAACCGCACGCAAAGAAACGCCAACACGGCACGTGCAAGAAACACCAACACGCCCCAAAACAACACGCCTCAACGCGACGTGGAACGCCCCACCCTACCCGAAGACGAGCAACCGGAAGACACAACGCTGGTGATTGACAACGAAGACGCACCCGAAACACAAACCAACGACAACCCCCAAACAGCCCCTGCAACACCGCTTTGGCGCGTGCAGCCCACTACGCCCACCACTTATGGCGACCTATGGCAAAACGCAATGGACCTGAAACGCCCTGACAACATGAAACAGGGGGTGGAATATAACGACACGCTTGACCGTTACCTGCTTGGAACGAAATGGGGAAGGACGTATCTGGGAACGCCTATCATGATGACACCCGACGAATATCGGCGTTGGAGCGAACGACAAGCACGCAACAGCTTTTTCAGGAAAAAGAACGACGAGATATATAAGGCGAAAGGCAAAGAGAAGTTCGACTTTACCGACATGCACTTCGACTTAGGTCCCGCCGAAAAGATATTCGGACCTGGCGGTGTGCGCATCAAAACGCAAGGTTCGGCAGAAATTCGTTTCGGCGCTACACTTAAGAACATCGACAACCCATCTATACCCATCCGAAATCGCAAGACTACGACGATGAACTTCGACGAGAAGATTAACATCAACATGAACGGAAAGGTGGGAGATAAGGTGAACATGAATCTAAACTACAACACCGATGCCACCTTCGACTTTGATGCGCAGAGCCTTAAACTGAAATACGACGGTAAGGAAGACGAGATAATAAAGCTTGTTGAGGCTGGCAACGTGAGTTTCCCGGCCAACTCCTCGCTCATCAAGGGGGCCAGTTCGCTCTTCGGCATACGTACTGATTTGCAGTTTGGTAAGCTGAAATTGCAACTCGTGGCCTCGCAAAAGAAATCGTCGTCGAAAAGCGTTTCTTCGCGCGGAGGCGTGCAACTAACGCCTTTCGAGTTGGATGCAGCCAACTACGAAGAAAACCGACACTTCTTTCTTTCGCACTATTTCCGCGACAAGTATGATGAGTGGATGGCCTCGCTACCCACCGTAAAGAGTGGCATCAGCATCAATCGCGTGGAGGTTTGGGTAACAAACAGGACGGGGACAACCACTAATACGCGTAATATCGTAGCCCTTACCGACCTGGGTGAGGTGAGCAACATCTCTAATCCGCTGTGGAGCGCATCGGGATTGGTGCCTGCCAACAATGCAAACTCCGAATATCCTGCTATGGTTAGCACATACGTTGCAGCCCGCAACATCGACCAAACGTCGACAACACTCGACGGAATAGCGGGTTTCGTGGGCGGAAACGACTACGAAAAACTTCAAAACGCACGACTACTTCAACCCTCCGAGTACACCGTTAACACCACGATGGGCTACATTTCGCTAAGGCAAGGCCTGCAAACCGACCAGGTTTTGGCCGTGGCATACGAGTACACTTACGGCGGAAACACCTATCAAGTGGGCGAATTTGCTGCCGACAACACCGACACCAATCAAGCGTTGTTCGTTAAATCGCTCAAAAACACCAGTAACAACCCGCGGCAAGGCAACTGGCATTTGATGATGAAGAACGTGTATTATCTGGCAACTTCGGTTGAGAAAGAGCGTTTCCGTCTAGACATCAAGTATCAAAGCGATACCACTGGCGTTTACCTTACTTACATTCCCGAAACGCAAGTAAAAGACCAACCCTTGATTAGGGTGATGGGTGCAGACCGACTTGACAACAACAATAAGGTGCATGCCAACGGCTATTTCGACTTCGTTGAGGGCTATACCATAAGCAACGGGCGCGTGTTCTTGCCCAAAACGCAGCCCTTCGGCAAGCACCTGTACAACTATCTTCGGGCCAAGGGCGTGCCAGATGCCGTTGCTCGCAGCTACACTTACGACCAATTGTACGACTCGACCAAGACCATTGCCAAACAAATTGCCGAGAAAAACAAGTTTATTCTTACCGGACAATTCCGCGGAACCAGTGCCAACGTCATCTCACTTGGCGCATACAACGTGCCGCAAGGTTCGGTTGTGGTTACGGCTGGCGGCGTTAGGCTCACCGAAGGCGTAGATTACACCGTGGATTATTACGCCGGCGAAGTAACCATCCTTAACCAAAGCATCTTGGATGCAGGCACAGCGGTGAACGTTTCGCTAGAAAGCAACACCGACTATGGCCAACAACGCAAAACGATGTTCGGCCTAAACTGGGAATACAACTTTTCGAAAGACCTGCAACTAAGCGGAACCTTACAACACTTAACCGAGCAAGCACTCACCACAAAGGTGAATATGGGTGCCGAACCGCTGAACAATACCCTCTGGGGACTGAACCTTAATTGGAAGAAAGAAAGCCAATGGCTTACCAATTTGCTCGACAAGATACCCTTCTTGCACGTTACTCAGCCCTCGCAGATTAGCTTTACGGGCGAGTTTGCCCACCTCATAGCGGGCCGTAACAAGGGAACGCAAGACAATGCCTCGTATCTCGACGACTTTGAAACCACAAAAAGCTCGCTCGATGTTAGCACACCCACCTCGTGGACGCTGGCCAGCACGCCCTCGATGTTTGCCGAACACAACGACAAGACCACGCTTAACAGCGGATTTAACCGCAGTCGACTGGCTTGGTACACCATAGACCCGCTGTTTACTCGAAGAAGTAGCTCGCTAACGCCCTCGCATATCAAGGGCGACTTGCAACAATTGTCCAACCATTACGTGCGCGAAGTACCCGTAAGAGAGCTTTTCCCCAACCGCGACCAAAACAGTTATGGTGGCGTTTCAACCCTATCGGTGCTCAATTTGGCCTTCTATCCGGCCGAAAGAGGACCTTACAACTTCAATCCCGACCTTAATCCCGACGGTACACTCGACAATCCCGACAAGCGTTGGGGCGGTATGATGCGCAAACTAGACACAAACGACTTTGAGGCTGCCAACATCGAGTACATCGAATTCTGGATGCTCGACCCCTTTATCTATTCTAATCGCCAGCCCAACGCCAACGACTACGGCGGCGACTTCTACCTCAACCTGGGCGAAGTGAGCGAAGACGTGCTGCGCGACGGCAAGAAATTTTACGAAAGTGGCATGCCTGTCGACGGCTCACAAAGCTTTGTTACCACCCAATGGGGTAAGATACCCACCCAAGCCACCACAACTTACGCCTTCGCAACATCACGTGGAGCGAGGGCATTACAAGACGTTGGGTTTAACGGATTGAACGATAACGAGGAGCGTTCGTTCCCCGCTTACCAGTCGTTCCTCAACGCGGTAAGGGGCAGGGTGAATGCTGCCGTATTCGATTCGATACAGGCCGACCCCGCCAATGACAACTACCACTACTTCCGCGGCTCTGATTACGACCGTGCCGAACTGCCCATCTTGCAACGATACAAACGCATAAACAGCCCCCAAGGCAACTCGCCCGACAGCGATCAACGCAGCGAAAGCTACGACACGTCGTACAAGTCTACGCCCGATGTGGAAGACATCAACCAAGACTATACGCTCAACGAATACGAAAAATACTACCAATACCACGTATCGCTGCGCCCACAAGACATGGTGGTGGGCCGTAACTTCATCGTAGACAAGCGCGAAGCATCGGCATCTCTGCGCAATGGCACCAACGAAAACGTTACTTGGTATCAGTTCCGCATCCCCGTTCGCGAATACGAAAAGCGGTTCGGTTCTATCTCCGACTTTTCTAGCATCCGTTTCATGCGTATGTTCCTCACAGGTTTTAAGCGTCCCATCGTTTTGCGTTTCGGTTCGCTCGACCTTGTGCGGGGCGAATGGCGTAGTTACGAACAAAACCTTAGCAATACGGCCTCACAAACAGGAAGGATGTCGGTTAGTGCCGTAAGCTACGAAGAAAATAGCGACAAAACGCCCGTCAACTATATCCTTCCGCCTGGAATAGAACGCGGAGCCGACCCCAACCAGCCGCAAATGGTGGAGAACAACGAGCAAGCACTGAGCCTTGTTGTGGACAATCTGGGGCAGGGCGAAGCAAAAGCCGTGTACAAAAACACCACTATCGACCTGCGACAATATCGTCGTTTGCAGATGTTTGTGCATGCCAACGCGCTCGAGCCCAATGCCACAGCCTTGGCCAACGGCGAGTTGTCGGTGTTCATTCGCTTGGGTAGCGACTACAAAAACAACTTCTACGAATACGACATTCCCCTATCGCTTACGCCTGCACGCCGCTATAACGACCGCTTGTGGGCAGATAGTCGTGCCGTTTGGCCCGAAGAAAACATGCTCGACATTGCCCTCAGCGTGTTTACCAACTTAAAGAAGGCACGCAATAAGGCACGTGCCACGGGATTAGCCTCGTTTACTTCGCTATACAGTGCCTACGATGTTGATAAACCCAAGAACAAGGTTAGCATCATGGGAAACCCCACTTTGGGCGAAGTAAAAACCATCATCATCGGCGTGCGCAACAATGCCGCCACACAAAAGAGTGGCGAAGTATGGGTGAACGAGCTGCGTTTGAAGGAATATGAGAACGAAGGCGGATGGGCTGCACAAGGAAACCTTAACGTGCAACTATCCGATTTCGGCACGCTCAATCTGCAAGGACGATACGTTTCAGAAGGTTTCGGCGGACTGGAAGACGGCGTTGCCGACCGCGCCAAAGACAACTTTAAGGCTTACAGCGTAACAACAAACCTCGAATTGGGCAAGTTCTTCCCCGAAAAAGCCAAGGTCTCGGCCCCGCTTTACTACTCGCGAACACAAGAAGAAAGCAGTCCGAAGTACAATCCACTCGACACCGACTTACGCCTTAAAGACGCTCTCGATGCGGCAAACCGCCAAGAACGCGACTCAATTAAGAGCATTGCCATACGTCGTACCACCAATACAAACTTCTCGTTGTCTAACGTTCGCATCGGCATACAGAACAAACGCCACCCCATGCCCTACGACCCAGCCAACTTCTCGTTCTCGTACAGCAACTCTTCGCGTTTCACTAGCGGCGAAACAACCGTCTACGAACGCGAAAACAACTGGCGTGCCGCAATGGCATACAACTGGACTCCCGTGTACAAACCCCTCGAACCATTTAAGAATATCAAAAGCAAGAGCAAGTGGTTAGACATTCTTAAACGGTTCGGACTGAACTGGCTGCCTCAAAACCTCTCCTTCAACTCCGACATCAACCGCAGTTATTACGAACTGCAAGAGCGCGACATGGAGAGCAAGGGTGGCGACCGCTTACCGCTAACCTTTAATTCGCAATTCCTTTGGAACCGCGACTTTGCCATCCGTTGGGACCTAACGCGCAACCTGCACGCCAATTTCCAAAGTGCCACACACGCCGAAGTGGAACAACCCTACACACCCGTCAACAAAGATCTGTACGCCGAACGCTACCAAGCCTGGAAAGATTCGGTGTGGAACAGCATACGAAACTTCGGTACGCCGCTAGATTACAACCAGTCGTTCACGCTTTCTTACCAACCGCCGCTCAACTTGTTGCCCATCTTCAACTGGGTTAACACAGACCTCACCTATAACGCCACCTACCGTTGGGTTCGCGGTACACAACTCGAAGACGGTTCTTCGTTGGGCAACACCATTGCCAACAACCGCGACCTCAACCTCAACGGAACGTTCGACCTCGTGCGCCTTTACAACCAAATACCTTTCCTTAAAAAGGCCAACGAACGCTTTAACCGCGAGCCAAACACTGCCGAACTGAACCGAAAACGCGAAGAACGGCAGGCCGAACAGCGGAGAAAGGCACAAGAACGCAAGGCTATGGAGGCCCGAATGAAAGATAAAGGCGTTACGCCCGATGGTCAAAAGATTGATAATAACGAGACTTTGGCGCAACAGCAACGCAACGAATTGCCCAAAAACCGCAACAGTTTTGAGCAAGAAATAACCCTCATGCCCGACTCAACCCTCATCATCAGCCACAACAAACGCTCGAAACGACTGATGGTTACGGCACGAACAGAAGACGGCAAACGTTTCCCACTGAAGTTTAAAACCAGTGGCGAAAACAGCATACGCATAATTACCAAGGTAGACTCGGCACTAAGGCTGAAACTAACCGTAACTCCTCGGCAGCCACAAGAAAAGCAATCGTGGTACGAAACGGCGCAAACCGTGGCGCGTGTGCTGATGATGGTGCGCAACGTAAGCATCTCTTACCGCAACCAATACGCCATATCGCTACCCGGTTTCATGCCGCGCATCGGCGATGCGTTCGGTCAGGCGCGCCTTCCCTCCGCCCTTTCGCCTGGCTTAGACTTTGCTTTTGGACTTACAGACGACTCTTACATCAACAAGGCTCGCAACATGGGATGGTTGCTCGACAACGACTCTATCGCCACACCTGCTGCAACTACCAAGACCGAAGACCTGCAACTGCGCATGACACTCGAACCTGTGCGCAACTTAAAGATAGACCTGCACGCCTCGCGAACGCAAACCACGGCGCGAAACATCCAATATATGTACGCCGGAACACCCACAACACAAAACGGAACGTTTATGATGACCACCATATCTATACGTAGTGCGTTCGAAGGAATGGGCTCGGCGGCCAACGGATACCGCAGCGCATCGTTCGAAAGGTTCTGCAATGTTCTCGATGCTTTCCGCAATCGCGTGGAATCGCAATACGTTGGGGCGCGCTATCCCGCAGGAACAAGTATGGCAGGTGCGGTGTTTAATCCGGCCAACGGAGCCGTAGACCGATACAGTTCGGACGTAATGATACCCGCTTTCCTCAACACTTACACGGCGATGGGCGGCTCTTCGCTCAACATTTTCCCAACATTAGCCCGCCTGCTGCCCAACTGGACCCTCCGTTATAGCGGTTTAGGCAAGCTGCCTTGGCTGCGCGACCACTTCAAAAGCGTGAACATCAACCACGGCTACAAGAGCATTTACGCCGTTGGAGCCTACGCATCGTACAACACCTTCGTGGAATACATGAACGGATTGGGCTTCATCAGCGACGTTACAACGGGCAATCCCCTCCCGCGAAGTCTGTACAACGTGGCCAATGTAAGCATAAACGAGGCTTTCTCGCCACTGCTTGGCGTTGATATGACCTTTAACAACAACCTCACCGCCAAGGTTGAGTATCGCTCAACGCGCGTGTTGAACCTCAGCATGACAAGTGTTCAGATAAACGAGGCCGTCAGTCGCGACTGGGTTGTGGGCATGGGCTATCGCATCAACAACTTTAAACTCTTTGGAATGCGTGCGCCACGCGCCAAGAAAACAAAGGCCAAACGCACCGACGCCAACGAAAGTACAGCCACAAACAGCAGTTCGCAGGGCAACCCCAATCACGACTTAAACATGCGCCTCGACCTAAGTTACAGGTCGCAGGCTAGCATCAGTCGCGACATTGCCACCCGAACAAGTGCGGCAAGCAGCGGCAACACGGCCATTAAGATTAGTTTCTCGGCAGACTACACGCTCTCGCGCCTGCTCACCATGAGCTTTTTCTACGACCGACAAACCAATACGCCCCTATTAAGTAGCAACAGCTACCCCACAACAACGCAAGACTTCGGCCTAAGCCTTAAATTCTCGCTCACCAGATAAAGGTCATAACCTTCGGGCTTGGCTTTGGCAGACCGATACTTATGCAAAGGCCTGAACACACGCATGAAAACAGCTTATGGGTTCATGAGTTTATAAAATTCATTAGCTTGCAAGTTAATGAGTTTGTTAGTTTATCCCAAATCGGTCGTAGAAAAAATGTTTTCATTTTGCCAAAGGGAAAAAATAAACACGCGCAAATCAAATCAAGAACTCATCAACTCAAAAGAGTACCAACTCAAAAGCCCACCTACGCAAAATCTTAAATTATTATTTTTTCTTTTACAAAACCACTCTAATTTCCGCTCCGTTCTAGCGAAAATATCGGTTATAAAGTAGGTAAATTGCCACTATTCCTGGCCTTTCACTCCTTTTGTTTTGTCTGTTTTGAAGAACAAAACCTGCATTTTGCACCATTTAGCCTTTCTCGTTTGGTTGCCCGTCCATTATTTTTTGCGCCCAACAACCCACTTTTAGCCCCTAAAAAACCACTTTTTAACGACAATTTCGCCCTTTTCAGCCATGTTTTTCATGGTTCGAAAGGGTTATATTTATACCATAGCAATGTATTTTTATGCTTTTCACCTTGCGTTTAGCACCATTTTGCCCTGCGTTTTGCACCATTTTACCTTGCGTTTTGCACCAAAACACCTTGCAACTAATCAACGAAAATGAAGAAATATCGAAGTTGGTGTAAACTGATTGATAATGAGCAGGAAACGGAATAATTTGCATAGAAGTGCTCTTTTCAAAAAGAGTTATAATATGCAGATTTAGGCAGAAGTTCAGTTACCAGAGCGTTACCCGATTTCGTCATAGGTAACGATGGAGTAATGTTCGGTAACTGAATTATTTTCGCTCGTGTGGCTGTTGCTTCGGTCGGCAGTTTTCTGCATAAGTGAAGAACGCTTTAATTCGGGTAACTTTGCCCATAAAAATTAAAGCGTATGAAAACAGAGAAAATGAAGGTGTTGCTCTACCTCAAAAAGAGCGGTCTTGACAAGTTGGGTAAGGCCCCCATCATGGGACGCATCACACTCGGAAGAAGTATTGCACAGTTCAGCTGCAAACTATCCTGTAACCCCGATTTGTGGAATCCCCGTGAGAGTAGAATGGACGGAAAGAGCCGTGAGGCAGTGGAACTTAACAGCAGGCTGGAGAACCTGCTCCTTTCCATTCAAGCTGCCTATCAGTCGCTACTATCAAAAGGTTGCCCATTTGACGCAACCGATGTAAAGGGGCTGTTTCAAGGCAGCGTACAGGCACGCTGCATGCTCATCGAAAGATTTGACATGCTCATCAAAGAGAAAGAAAACCATATAGGCATTGACATCAAGGAGGAAAGCATATTGGGCTACCATTCCACCCGTACCCATCTGCAGAACTTTATACAAAGGAAGTATAAGGTTTCTGATTTGGCTTTCTCACAACTCACGGAGCAGTTCATCTATGACTTCCAACAATACTTTATGGGTATTTGTGGGTTTCAGGAAAGTACATTCTATAATGCCACTACCCATTTGAAGACGGTGTGCAGATTGGCTTACCGTGAGGGGTTGGCTGATATTCTTCTGTTTGACAAAGTCAAGGTAAGCAAAGGCGACAAGAAACTACCCAAAGCTCTTGACAGGTGTTCGCTTGACAAACTAATGAACATACAGTTTGGAGAGTTGGAGGAGGAAATGGAAACTGCAAGGGACTTGTTTGTCTTTGCTTGCCATACGGGTGCTGCCTATTGCGATTTGATGGAGTTAAGCAGGTTGCATCTTGTCCGTGATGATGAGGGAAGTCTTTGGTTGAAGTTCAACAGGCAGAAGACAGGCGTACTTTGCCGTATCAAGTTGTTGCCCGAAGCCATCAGGATAATAGAGAAGTACAAGAGCGATGAAAGGGAAAGCCTATTGCCACAGATGAAATATGCCACTTATCAATCGTATCTTAAAGCACTGCGCTTAAGAGCTAGCATAGCCTTTCCCTTTACCACACATACAGCAAGACATACCTTTGCCACACTCATTACCCTTGAACAAGGCGTACCAATAGAAACGGTAAGCAAGATGTTGGGGCATAGCAATGTGAGTATGACCGAGCGATATGCAAAGGTTACGCCACAAAAACTATTTGTGGAATTTGAGCGTTTCCTTTCTTTCACGGAGGATATGCAGATGAGTATTTAGCCATAGAATAGAAGCATTAAAACTAAAATCATGATGAGAAGTACATTTAAGACACTGTTTTATATCAACAGACAAAAGACCAAGGCAAATGGTCTGACCTCCATACTCTGCCGTATCACGATAGATGGCAAGAACTCTGTCATTACCACAAACGAAGAATGTAAACCTGCGGAGTGGAATATTAAACAGGGGCCGACAACGGACAAGAAAATCAATCTTCGACTGCAATCATTCAGAGAACTGGTAGAGAAGACTTATCGGGAACTGCTCCTAAAAGACAGAGTAGTAAGCGCTGAACTGCTTAAAAACAGATTGCAGGGCATAGCAACTTCTCCTACCACTTTGTTGGAGCTTAGTAATGCAGAACTACAATCGGTAAAGGAAAGTGTGGGCAAGTCAAAAGCAGAAGGTACATACACTAACCTTTGCTATGCGAATAGAATGCTGTGCGAGTTTATAAAGGACTTAGAGAGTAAGGATATAGAAATCCGAAGCATAACGGAGGAACTGTTTGAGGAATACCGCTTCTTTCTTAAAAAGAAAGGGTTGAAAGGTTCTTCTATCAACAATTATCTTTGTTGGCTGAGCCGTTTAATGTTCCGTGCGGTAAGCCAGCGTATCATTCGCTATAATCCATTTGAACATGCGGAATACGAAAAAGTAGAAAAGGCTATCCGCTTTCTTATCAAGAGTGATGTGGCAAAGCTGATGGCAATGAAGATATGTGATAGTGATGCCGAACTTGCAAGACGGATGTTCATCTTCTCTTGCTTTACAGGTTTAGCCATTACGGATATGGAACATTTGATGTTTGGGCATATCAAGAGCGCAGCGGACGGACAAATATATATAAGAAAGGAACGTCAGAAGACCAAGGTGGAGTTCATTGTGCCGTTACACCCCATTGCCAAGACGATTATCGAGCAGCAAAGGCAACTACAAGCGGTGAAAGAAGAAAGCAATAACACGAATATGGATAATCGTCTTATCTTTCAACCCTGTTGCAGCAGAAGTGTGTTAGCAGCGAAGTTAAGCATAGTAGGCAAGGCTTGTGGCATCAAGCAACGTCTGTCCTATCACATGGCAAGACATACCTTCGGAACGATGTGTCTAAGTGCAGGTATTCCCATTGAGAGCATCGCCAAGATGATGGGACACGCATCAATTGCAAGTACGCAGATTTATGCGCAGGTAACGGACTGCAAGATTTCGGAGGATATGGACAGACTCATCGCCAAACATCAGGAAAAGAACAAAGAGGATGATAAGGTAACGGTAAAGGAAACTATTACCATAGGTACAATGGCTATTGCCAACACAGGCAGAAACAAAAGCATGGAGGAAACGGCATGAATACGGAAGATGGAATAAAGACCAAGGCTGCAATCCGTCTGGACACGGGGCGCAGCTACTTCGAGTGGGGAAATGGTATGCAGGTTATCCGCAGGGGAAAAGGCGAAGTAGCCATGACCGAGGGCGAGCTTGCAAGGTTCTTCGGAGTTACATGGAGAAAAGTCAATGGCAGACTTCGGACGATAACCGAAGAATCCGTCCTGCATCCAGAAGAAAGGGACGCAGACGAAAGGAAAATAGTCACGGATAAGGAGGTAAGGGGCTACGCACCGCTCTACCCATTACCTACAATTATCGCCCTTTCCTTCTTGCTTGACAGCGTAGAAGCCCACCTGTTCAGAAAGCATGTGTGCAGTGAGTTGATGCATCCAAGGAGTTCTGTCATTCCTATCATCATATATGACAGGGGTGTCAATAGCTGAATATGTACCAATCCTTTTTCTTTCACTGTTATCTTACTACATTACTACAAAACAAGGTAACACAGTGAAAGAGAAGGTATTACATTGTAGTTGGTAGATGACTATATGTGCAACTACGGTATGACTACATACTACCAATCCATGAACGGAAAGGATATGTTTTTTAGCCGTGGAATGCGGTCAGAGAGGATTGTGAACTTTCGGATATGGCTATGTAGATAAGATTGACAAATACAAGAAGGTTTTTCTTAGCTGTCGTGCATATTCCTTGAAGGCAACAATTCTATTGCCACAAATAGTCGTAATTATGGTTACTAAACATCTCATTTTCCCCTCGCTCAAAATATATTGTCTTAATAATGAAACCTTCCCTTGCTTTGGACATCGAATACGGAAAGAGAGATTGGTCAACAAATCCTATAGAGTTTACATATCTGCCCAGCGGAGTGTCTATGTATTTGTATTCCTGATGAAGCGACAACTTTTCTCTGCTGATTTGCCTGATGGTATCAATTATATGGAAACTTCTGTCATCAACCAAAAATGCTGAAACAGGCTTGCCTATTTTCCATTCAAAATCATAGACAAGTAAGGGTTTGGGAATGGACTTGTCGTAATAAAAAATTTGTTTTCCCTGCTCGTGGAGGTAGAAAACGGCATTTTTCTTGCCATTTACATAAACTTTCCTGTATTCGTCTCCCTTAATGATGGTGTCTTCCCTGACAGTATATAGATAAATCTGATAGAAAAAAGGACGGAAAGGGTCTGTCACTATTTCTTTCCATGAAGTGCCTTCAGGGTAATAGATGTACTCATATTCTTCCCTGTCGTTTCCACACCCGGAGAGACAAAGAAATTCCACGAGTCCCAAAAGCAATTCCAAAATAAGCAACATGACAGAGAGTCCCTTAGTCCTTATCATCGTCCCTAATTATTTTATGCGGAAACTATCTTTTATCGTATCCACCATGTCTAATTTCTCCCATGTAAACAATTCCACCTGAATGTTTTTTGTTCCATGATACCTGCTTGTAAATGTTTTGTTCACAACTTCATTTTTCCGTCCCATGTGACCATAGGCTGCCGTTTCCGTGTACATCGGCTGGTTTAGTTTAAGCTGCCTTTCAATGGCTTTAGGGCGCAGGTCGAACATTTCAAAAATCTTCTGTGCAATTTCTCCGTCCGACATTCCGACATTATTGTGTCCATATGTATCAACCGATACGCTGACAGGAGCAGCCACACCGATGGCATAAGCCAGCTGCACAAGAATTTCGTCCGCAACCCCTGCTGCTACCATATTTTTGGCAATATATCGTGCCATATAAGCAGCACTGCGATCTACCTTGCTTGGATCCTTTCCAGAGAAAGCACCTCCGCCATGTGCTCCTCGTCCCCCATATGTATCCACAATTATTTTTCGCCCAGTAAGCCCCGTATCCCCATGCGGACCTCCTATAACAAATTTTCCTGTTGGATTTACAAGATACTTTATGTTACTGTTGAACAGCTTTTGTATTTTGGAATCACATTGGGAAATGACACGAGGCATAAGAATGTTAATCACATCGTTCTTAATCTTGTCCAGCATCTTCTTGTCGTCCACGTCAAAATCGTCATGCTGAGTACTTACCACTATTGTGTCAATGCGCAGAGGTTTTTTGTTCTCGGTGTATTCTATTGTTACCTGACTTTTTGCATCGGGGCGTAAATAAGTCATTTCCTTGCCCTCCTTGCGTATGTCGGAGAGTGTTCTCATAATGAGATGTGCCAAATCAAGAGAAACTGGCATATAATTTTCGGTTTCATTGGTAGCATAGCCGAACATCATACCTTGGTCTCCTGCACCCTGTTCGTCCGTATCTTTATTGGAAACGCCTCTGTTTATATCATCGCTCTGCTCGTGAATAGCCGTGAGGATACCGCATGAATCACCGTCAAACTGATATTCAGCTTTTGTGTAACCAGCCTTGTTTATTGTTTCGCGGGCAACATTCTGAAGGTCGATGTATGTACTGGAACGCACTTCACCCATAATGACCACCTGCCCCGTCGTTACGAATGTTTCTATTGCACAGTGAGCATTTCTGTCATAAGCAAGGAAATAGTCAAGCAACGCATCTGAAATCTGGTCTGAAATCTTATCGGGATGTCCTTCTGAAACGGACTCCGATGTAAATAAATGTCTCATCTTTTATCTTATATTGTTTAATTCTTCTAATATAGCGTATGTGGAACGCAGCGTCATGAAATCCGTATATTCTTCTGCTGTACCATTTTTCATTTCCGTCATTTCCACGAACATCTTTATCTCGTTAAAATATCCCTGTGTGTAAATCTGATTGTTTGCCAAAATGGGATTGAAGTTGTTTCTTGATAAAAGACACTCGTTGGATAATTTGGTGGGGAGCACTTTTTCGATTGGTACTCCACCTATGGTACATACTGATGGCACAAATGACAGTCGCTCCATCTGGTCTATTTCATACGTTCCGTCCTGCGTGTTCACTCTGACATTTTCACTAGCATCTTTCCAAGAATAAAGTGTGGATAATTCCAAAGTACCAATAATATTGTCATGTTCCAGCATCAGCAGGTAGGTCACACCACCTTTTTTTGTACTTTTGACTTTATGCATCGCCAGTATCTTAGCCCCTCCAAAAAGAAAAACGACCAAGTCGATAGGGTGTATAAACAAATCGTATATCTCATTGCCTTCGGGGTACAATCCCGTTTGGTAACGTAGGCTGTAACTATTTAATTCCCTGCCTTTTATTTCCTTTCTCAATCTGGAAACAAGCGGAGAATGTCTTTTTTGCATTCCGACAACTGTGGTATTAAATCCAAATAACCTTTGCTTGTCAATAAGGCTGTTTAGTTCCTTTAAACACATACAGGGAGGTTTTTCTATAAAAAGAGATTTCCCCGATTTTATAACTTCTGATGCAATTTCAAAATGTGACGCAGGTGTGGCTGACACAAACACTCCTGCGACTGTCTCGTCATTGAGAATATCCTTTATAGATGTTGTCCCTATTATGCCCTTGAATTTTTTCCCTATCAGTTCTGCCTTTTTCGTGGAAGAACAGCACACATACTTCACGTTGACTTGTAGAAATTGGATGACGGGGAAAAGGTTGTGGATGGTGTGGTTTCCAAAACCAATTATAGCATAGTTCTTCTCATAACAGTCGGAGAGATATTTATTATCCCTTCTGCGCTTGTAAAGTCTGATGATTTTCTGAATGTCTGTCATTTAGGCTATATTAATCCTTTGAAATATTTGCGGTACGTGCATTTTTCATCAGCAGTCCACTGATATTTCCCGTAAAACGCTTCGATAAGTTTTTTAGGGAAAAACCTCTCGGCTGCACGGAGAAGTATTATGTCAAATTTACGATGGTAGTTAATCCAGCATTTGTTGCAGTCATGGGAATACTCACATTGAATCTTAGCAGTCCTTTGTGAATTGAAGATTTCGTCAAGAGTATTGTTGTGAACATTGCCGAGAATCACATCCAGATTTTGGCACAGGGGAACATTCCCATTGGAATGGATTACCAGTTCATTGTATATACTGTGGCATCTTAGGCGCAGATTTCCTTTTTTCCATTCATCGTACAGAGCCACAAAGTCAAAATTTTCCTGTGTTTCATGGATAGATTGCGGAATCTTTTTTATGTAGTCATTTCCGACCTCCATTAGGTCCTCGGTGGTATCAAAGAAATCCATCGTATTGTAAATGCCTATTCTGACATCAATGTTATAGTGTTTGGCAAGCTGAATAACATAGTCCATGTCCTCAAACGTGTTCCATGGAGTAAGGCAGAACATGAACGATATGGGAACAAAGTCCTTACAGCTTTCCACCACCTGAATGACCTTGTCATATCCGTCACGCCCTCTTAGAGTTTTATATGTTTCCTTGTTCCCATCTAAGGAAATATACAGATGTTTGGGCTTGTATTTCTTTACAGCTTCGATAACTTTAGAGGGTGCAAGGCAATTTGATAGCAGGGTGTAGTTTGTATGGTTGTTGTGAAACCAGTTCAGTATTGCATCAGCTTCAGGATGTAAAATAAATTCCCCCCCCTCCAGACCGACGGTTGTCCGTTTTGTTACGCACTTGCTCGACATTATCCGAATGATGTCCGATAATGACAAATGCTCTATTGGCTTTTTCCAAATAGAGCAATGTTTACACCGTGACTGACAAAGTGATGTGGAATAAATCATCAAGGATGATAAAGTCTTATCTGTAGGTACTGTTATGTTTTTTACAAATGCACCTCCAGTTACGAGATAGTCTAAAACGTTATACATTGATTATGTTTATAGTATTCTCCGCATACCAAATTAACTTGGTATGCGGAGAAAAAGAATTATTCTACGATTATCTTTTGCTGTTTTGTCTTGTTATTTTCACTATAACTTATAACGTATGTACCGCTATGAGGCAATGTCGCCTTGTATGAATAAGAACCCTTGTACTTATTCTGTTTATAAGAGGTAACAACATGCCCATAAACATCTGTTATAGTCATCGAGAATTGACAATCATTCTCAAGGGTGTAGCTTATGCTAAGAGTGTTCCCTGAGACTTCTACACCAAAGCTGCTGCCATTTTTTGTAGGATTGGCTGAATCCTCTTGAACCACAGGAGTTAAATCCATACCGCTGAGCAATCCTTTCACATATAGCATCGTGTTTGCATAAGGAGAAACCAGCTCGCTTTCCGTAATGACCACAGGAGCGGTCAGCACAGGCTTAGCCCCAAATTTTGTCTCTTTTTTGATTGTTGGAATTTGTGGTACCAAATCTTCCAACAGTTTAGTCATAAAGATGTTGCCTTCTCCCAGTTCCTTATATACCAAGAATTGACTGGACGGAACAGATGCGCAATAAGATTTAAGCTGACGATAACTGTCATATTCTCCTAATTGTTCAAAACTGCTATAAGGAGATTGGTTTATATCCTTATCCCAAAGTGCAACTAAACTCTTGAACTTGCTTTCTGTTCCAGCAGGCAGCAAGGCAATTCTGCTTTCAATGAGACCTTGCTCCAAATCGGTAAACGAAACCTGTGCTACTTTTGCATCGGCACTTAACTGTGGTTTTGTTCCCAACGAAGTGTCTTTACGGTAATATTCTACGATTTCCCCATAGGAATTACCTCTCACTCCGTTTCTAGGATGGAAAGTTCGTGCCAAAGCACCAGGCTTACTTTCCCAGTCATATCCATGCAAATTGCCATCAGCCCCATCCCGAACAGAAGCATGTGTATATTCTCTTTTTCCATTCCGCACGATAGCCCATAAAGCAACTGTCCCGTTTTCAGCATTTGCACCAACCCTTGTAAGTCCTCTTGACGCATAGAATTTGTCAAAAGCCCTCAACGGGTCAGGGTCGTAGAAGTTAGAATGCGTCGAAGGAGGCCATTCCCAATAGGATGTTATTCCTCCAGACCAGCTTATACAGTTATAGGTTCGAGACTCGGGAGCGGACATAATCGCATCGTCTTCCTTCAAGTAAGGAAAAGAGCCAGCATATGTAACGTTATTTACGCTGCTTTTTTTACATTTTATGTAAACATTGCAAAGAACTTCTGGCTGATAAGAGCTGTACTGCGACAACAAAACGGCATTGCCTGCTACTGAGTACTTTTTGTTAATTCGCGCCCATCTTCCCCAATCAAAGTCTCCATTCCCTTGATAATCATCATTGTAAGCGATAATTCCAGATGGATTTCCGTAAGATTCTATCCAAACCATCGGATCACCTCCCTTGGAGCATACAAAAGTGTTATATACTTGATCTGTTCCTTGATTACATACTATTCCCAAACTAAACAAAGGGACATTGCTGTAATAATTTTCTCCGTTGATATTGACATTAGCAAGTCCGCTTGTGGCATTGAGCCATGAACGTACTCTGACGTAGTAAAGTCCCGTCTCAGGAATGTTGACATTCAAGGAAGCAAGGCATTGATTGTTGGAATGTGCATTCCATGTGTATCGCTCAGGATTGTTTGCACTGAACAACTCAAGAACATGGTCATAGTTGTCAATTCCGTTTGTCGCTATAAATATTTGCTGTCCTCTCTGGAAAGAAACTGTCTTGAAAAAAGAGTACTTTATTTTGCAATTTCTAATGTATTCAAAATCATACAAAGGAGAGTCGTAGGAAACACTTCTTGCTTTTGCAAACAAAGGTATAGCCAATGTGTCTCTGCCACAGAAATTCAAAGACGGTTCTGCATTACTGAGTGCATTCTCATGAGATAAGGTCTTAAGTTCTACCTTATAGTCATTGTAATTTTGAGACGAAATGGTAGAATTTCCCAAATCCTTAGAAAGTCTGACAAATTCAACCTCTGGAACGTCAGGAGCAGTCCCAACAATAGAGATGGTGTTCTTGCCTTTTCTCAGGAACACCTTTGAAGACTTCTTCAAGCCTATCGCCTGCCAGTCGTTTGACACAGGGGCTAAGACATCATCTTGCAACTCGTTGTTTACCATTACTTTGTAAACAGATAGTGTGCCATCTGCTTTCTTCGTCCCTAACACCCAGAAGTTGGCATAATGAAGCCCCGAAACTGGAGCTTCGACTTCAAAGGTGGTGAAAGTCTGAGCCTCTGTAATTGATTTTGTACACTTGAGAATCTTCACATCGCCACCTAAGCTTGGATTCTTCTCGTAATAACTAATGCTCTCCACACTTTGTGAGAAAGCAGCAACTGTTGTTGCAAATAAAATTAACAATGTAGTAATACCTTTTTTCATAAGTTCTTTATTAAAAGGGTTTATACTAAATTAGACGGTGTAAATTTAGGGAATTTGTGTGACATTTCCAAGTTTTTAGTATGATTTCTGAGAAAAATACTGCGTTTTAGGTACATATAAACAGAATTACGAAGAAAGAAGTTTGTTAATGCGTTTGATGGCACTGTGTTTCATTCCTATAAAAAAAAGAAAAGGTCAAGGAGAAATACCTCCTGACCCAAACATTATGTTACAAAATATTTCTATAATTAAGGCTGTATCTTTTCCTTAAATATTTCATAACATCTACGCAATGGAATTTTCTTCTAATAACTTCTCCAAATCCGAAGCCTTGTATAGTATCTTCCCTGCAAATTGCGTATAAGGTATAATCCCCTTATCTCTATAATCTTGCAATGTTCTAGGACTGATATATAGCCGTTCACATACCTCCTTGCCTGTGAGAAAATGCTCGCCACCAAACAGTGGTTTGTGCGTTTCTCCCACTTCCTTTATTCTCCTGCCCACATCGTGCAGCGCAGTAATCACCACCTGCATTTCATCGGAGCCAAAATTCAAATCTTTTGCCGTTTCCATAACTTGTTTATTTTTTAGGTTTGTCAGTTTTTGTAAGGAGCAGCCTTTCCACATCCTCACGTTTATAATAACACTTGTGTCCGATTTGTGCGAATGGCAGCACGCCTGTATCACGATAATGCTGCAAGGTGCGCTTGCTGATGTTAAGCAACTTGCACACATCACCATTGTGTAGCCAGTCGGTATGCTTACACTTCTCTCCAAATGCCTTGTGGCAGCAGTCTGCAAGACTTAATATCTCGTCCCTTAGTTTCTGCCAGTTCTGGTCTGTAATTATCAAATATCCCATACTTCTATTGTTTTGCTCGTTGTTACTGTTTTCTTGTGTTGCAGCGTTCTGCGCCCCAGCACGATGCAAAAGTAGGGATAGTTTCCTTATGCTCAAAGCACTAAGGAACAGCAGGGAAAACAAAGGAAATACGATGAAATTCCCTTCCTTATTCCTTGTCGTTATCAACGCTAATACGCCCACTTTTCTTCTTTCACTGTCAATAGATATAGAGATACAACCTACCATTTGGCATAAGTCTTCTGCCTTGTTCTAAGATTTCAGAGAACATTTAGATAAGCTCTTATTTTTTGCTTACATCTTTTTTGTTGATTGCTTTTTGTCTTAATGGGTAGTTATTTGCGTCTTATCTGTTCTTTGTCATTCCTTTATTTATAGCCTACTACCCAAATGTGCAGAACACCGCATTTGAGTGTAGTTTGTAACAAAGCTAATCAAGGTTTTGTATTTGTATCATTTCCTTTTAAGCTTTGATTTCTCCATTTAATCCACTAAAAACTAAGATGTTTGATGATTTCTCACGAGGAATTTTATAGCAAGTCTATGCAACATTATGCAAGCACACCGAGAATGCTTGGCTGTCAGAATTATCCTCCTTAACTTCACTTTCAGAAACCATTTTAGGATGATTATGAAGAAGTACGCAAACAATAGCAATATACACGCAGAAGACACGCCGAAGCATAGTAGGCAGACTTCCAAGAACAAGGAGATAGAAAGCTACCTCTCCACCCATTATGACTTCAGGTTCAACACTATACTTGGCAGAACAGAGTTTTCTCCCAAATATGCCAATGTGTATAGTAAGGTCAGCCGTTATGACATCAATACCTTTCGCAGAGAACTTGATAGCGAGGAAGGTATTATTACTTCCGCTGATAATCTCTATTCCATCATTGAAAGCAGCTTTTCTCCACGTATCAATCCCATACAGGAGTATTTCAAGGCTTTGCCCTTGATGGATATATATTTTGGAAGTGCCAACGCCCTTTTTAGTAATCATGCTGATACCAGCAGCATTTCCTTTTCACCGAAAGCCATTGCCAGCCTTGCATCGTGTGTTACCATCCACAACTCCGAGAAGTGGTTGTCCTATCTCACCAAATGGCTTGTTGCAGTGGTAGCCAACGCCATGGACGACCGAGAATGCCGCAACCATACCTGCCTCGTGCTGACGGGTGAGCAGGGAAAGTTCAAGACAACCTTTCTTGATTTGCTATGCCCTCCAGCCCTGCATGGTTACAGCTATACGGGAAAGATATATCCGCAAGAGAAGGATACGCTCACCTATATCGGGCAGAACCTCATCGTGAATATCGACGACCAGCTCAAAGCCCTCAACAAGCGTGACGAGAACGAACTGAAGAACCTAATCACCTGTCCGATGGTTAAATACCGTATGCCTTACGACAAATATGTGGAGGAACATCCTCACTTGGCGAGCTTTGTAGCATCGGTAAACGGCAATGATTTTTTGACTGACCCCACAGGAAGCAGACGATTCCTTCCGTTTGAAGTGCTATCCATTGATATTGAACGAGCTAAAGCTATCTCTATGGATGCCGTCTATACCGAAGCCAAAGCCTTGTTAAACGCAGGCTTCCGATATTGGTTTAACGATGAAGAAATCACGGAACTCTACAAGGAGAGTGAGGACTTCCAAGTACAGACCGCAGAAATGGAACTACTATTACGCTGTTTTGAAAAGCCAACAGAGGACAATTCTCATTGTGCTTACATGACCACTACCGAAATACTCGCTTATTTAGGTGTTTATACGCATCAACCTTTGACACTCAAACGTATGGGCGAAGCACTCAAAAGAGCTGGCTTTGAAAAGGTAAGCAAGAGGCGTGAGGGTTGTAGTCCTGTCTATGTTTATAAGATTAGGAAAATCCACCCCTGCCCACTGGTAAATAGCTGTAGTAGTTTGATGTAGTAGAGTGTGTAGTATCATCGTTTACTGCAAAGTATTGTTGATTATTAATAACTTACATTAAAGAAGTATGTAGTAAGAAGAAAGTGAAAAAAGTTTTTAGGGGAAAAGCTTTAGGAAGCAAAAAAGCATCAATGAAGTTTGCGCTATCAGCATAATCAAAATATAATCCGATATAAAAATCAGAATGAATAAATGTTCAACCAATAATTATAATGACAATGAAAGATGAAGATTTATCACGCATTAAGCGATACCACATAGTGGAGTATCTTGAAAGGAAAGGTATCAAACCAGTGCGCAGCACACCAGCCTATGCCCTTTACCATTCACCGTTTCGTGAAGATACGCATCCAAGTTTCAAGGTGGACACAGAAAAGAACCTTTGGATAGATTATGCTGAAGGCAAAGGCGGAAGTATTATCGACCTTTGTGTGCGGTTAGAAGGCTGCACGCTGTTGGAAGCCATCCGTCAATTGGGACGAAACGCTCCCGATTATACTGCTTGCAGTTCTCAAAAGGCAGACAGGGCAATGAAAAGAAGTAGCAAACCTATGGCATTCGCAAGTGGGGCAAGAAGACTGACAGGTATATCAGACACCTTGCCACCCCACTTGCAGAAATACCTCACGGAAGAACGCTGCATCAACATAGAAAAGGCTATGCACTTTCTGCGTTGTATCAGCTATGAGGTAGGAGGTCGCCATTACCAAGCTATCGGCTTTGCCAATCAATCGGGAGGTTATGAGCTTCGAGATAACGGTATGTTCAAGGGAACAATAGCACCAAAGGACATTACTCCGATATTTACGGACAGAGCTGATCCTGTCTGTATATTCGAGGGATTTATGGACTTTCTATCCTTTCTTTCAATGAAAGAAGAATTTACCAACCACTGTCTTGTGATGAACTCCGTAAGCAATGTAGCGAGGAGCATCCGCTACCTCAATGAAAGACAGGTGTTTACTATTCGTACATTCTTTGACAATGATGAAGCAGGACGCAGAGCTACGGAAGATTTCGTAAAGGCAGGTTTTAAGGTGGAGAATATGTCCGTGCATTACAGGAGCTTCAAAGACCTCAACGAATATCACGTACATAGGGTACGTGAGCAACAGAAGAAACAATCACAGGTGATGCAGCAAATGCAAAGCAACTCAATAAAGGTAAAACAAGTTAAACATAAAATGAGATAGAAATATGAAAAAGAAAACAAATACAACAGACAAAGATTTTTCATGGCTTTTGGGTGTAGAAGATGAAGCAGTCGACAAGTCCAC
>ERZ773035.412-NODE-412-length-35751-cov-18.931589_pt1 | contig 35751 bp, 24 predicted proteins | sample MGYA00511487_ERZ773035 | MGnify/ENA primary metagenome ERZ773035 (study PRJEB29015, sample SAMEA2737985) | human oral metagenome | biome: human oral; feature: human-associated habitat; material: dental | place: China | collected 2024 ...
TTCTCCGTCAGATACATTGCACCGCCTGTCAAGCAGTTGGTAGTAACCATTTCGAATGTTGTTCGGTTGCTGAAATAAGCATCATAGTCGAAAGGCAGTAGCTCGTTGGGAAACTTGTCGTACAGCAAGTCTTGGTCGAAGATGCAGCCTTGTGTAACCAAGTGGCGCAATCCCAAATAATCGTAACGGGCCAAGAAGTCGATATTCGAAAGTCTTGCCCTTCTTGGTTGCCAACTCATATACGACATGCCGTTGCAGGCTCCGGCGGATACTGCAACAACATAATTAAATCGCAAGCCATGTTTCATAAAAGCGTCTAAAACACCGCTGGTAAACACCCCGCGCATGCCTCCGCCTTCAAGAACTAAGCCCGTATTTGCCCCTATTTGCATAAAACACTTTAAAATTTAGGGGCAAAGTTAATAAAACATGCCCATTTTTTCATATCTTTGCGTACAAATGTTTTAAAACTAATTATCATGTTCAGCAAGGAAACTTACATCCGTAGGCGTACCGAACTTAAAAAGTTGGTACAAAGTGGTGTGATTGTCATTTTTGGCAACAATGAATCACCATGCAATTTCCCCAACAATGGATACTATCCATTCCGTCAAGACTCGTCGTTTCTTTACTATTTCGGCGTACAGCGCGATGGACTTGTTGGAGTAATCGACATCGACAACAACGTTGATACGCTTGTTGGCAACGACATCGATATTGAAGACATCGTATGGTATGGGTCGGTTGACAGCGTAAAAGACTTGGCGGCGCAGGTGGGCATAGAGCATTCGGCCCCTATGAAACACCTCAAAACCGTTTGTCACGATGCCATTAAGCAAAAACGGAAGATACATTTCTTGCCTCCCTATCGACATGACATCAAGTTACAGATATTCGATCTCCTTGGCATTCACCCCAACCAGCAAAAGGATGCTGCCTCTATGCAGCTTATCAATGCCGTGGTGAAAATGCGCTCGGTAAAAGAAGACCAAGAGATTGAAGAAATAGAAAAGGCATGCGAGATTGGTTACCTGATGCACACCACCGCGATGAAACTGATTAAGCCTGGCGTTACAGAGAAGTATGTGGCAGGACAAGTCAGCGGAATTGCCGGCTCGTACGGTGCAATGGTAAGTTTCCCGACAATCTTTTCGCAACACGGAGAAATTATGCACGGCAATCCTTCGATGGCCGTCCTAGAAGAAGGCCGACTGGCCTTATGCGACTGTGGTGCCGAAACGATTAACAACTACTGTTCGGACAATACGCGCACAATGCCCGTCAGCGGCAAGTTTACACAACGCCAATTGGAGATATACACCATCGTTGAGGCTTGCCACGACCATGCCCTCGAACTTTCTAAACCCGGCGTTAAGTATTATGATGTGCACATGGGTGTTTGCCGCATGATGACCGAACGCCTGAAAGAGCTGGGACTAATGAAGGGCGACACCGATGAGGCCTTGGCTGCTGGCGCGCATGCCTTGTTCTTGCCCCACGGACTAGGGCACATGATGGGCATGGACGTGCACGATATGGAGGCGTTAGACCAAAAATACGTGGGCTACGACGACGAAATACAGCCTTCTACCCAATTCGGCACCTCGGCCCTGCGCATGGCACGCCGCTTGGAAAAGGGCTTTGTGGTTACGGATGAACCAGGAATATACTTCATTCCCGACCTTATCGACGATTGGCGAGCCAAGGGACACTGCAAAGACTTCCTTAACTTCGACCTCATCGAAACTTACAAAGACTTCGGCGGCATCAGATTGGAAGACGATGTGCTGATAACCGACAATGGTTGCCGCATGCTTGGCAAGCAAATCATACCCTACCACCCCAAAGACGTGGAAGAGTATATGGCCAAACACCGCGTGTAAGAACTACGCAAATGCCAGCAACGCCGGCACACACCTAAAAGGATGCCCACACGGGGGTGCGCCCTTGTGTGCGGCATCTCTTTATAAGGGCAGGCCAATGTCTTCGCTTATGCAACACAACTTTAAGCATGCAAACAGCAAATAGTGGCAGCTCCGAACAAACATGGCCGCATTTATAATGCCCACAACATAACAAACAAACCTACCGCAAAAGCGGTTAAGAACATGGTTTCAATTAACAATTTAAATATTTAAAAACAAGCAGAACAATGAAAAAAGTATTCTTCGCTGTACTTGTTGCGCTCACTGCGACAGGTTTGAACGCTAAGACTCCTAAGACAAAAACCACCCCTACTAGGAGCAAACCCGTGTTTACGGTGGTAAAGGAGAACAAAATTACCAGTATCAAAGACCAAAACCGCAGTGGAACGTGCTGGGACTACGCCACGATGAGTTTCATCGAGAGCGAAATCCTACGCAAGTCGGGTAAGACCTACAACCTCAGCGAAATGTTTATCGCAAGCAAAAACTACATGGACCGTGCCGTTAAGGCCGTTAGAATGCACGGCGACGTGTCGTTCGCACAAGGTGGAAGTTTCGACGACCCCATCTACGTAATCAAGCAGCACGGTATCGTTCCCGAAGAAGCGATGGCTCTTCCTGGCACGATGACAGGCGATTCGTTGGCCAACTTCGGCGAGTTTTTTAGTGTGATGTCGCCTTATGTGTCTGCCGTTGCTACAAGCAAGGCCAAGAAACTTTCTCCTGCATGGAAGAACGGCTTGCAAGGTATTCTCGATTCGTACCTAGGCAAGTGCCCTGAAAACTTCACCTACGAAGGAAAGAGTTACACGCCGCAATCGTTCGCAGAGAGTCTAGGCCTTGATTGGGACGATTATATCACCTTCACCAGCTACACCCACCATCCTTGGTACTCCAAATTTGCCGTAGAGGTGCAAGACAACTGGCGTTGGGCACAAAGCTATAACGTACCTATTGAAGACCTTACCCGCATTATCGACAATGCCATCATGAACGGCTACACCGTTGGTTGGGGTGGCGACGTTACCGAAGATGGTTTCACACGCAAAGGTTTGGGTATTGCTATCGACGCCAAGAAGGTACGTTCGATGGCTGGAACCGATGCCGACCGCTGGTTTAAGCTTTCGCAAGACGAGAAGAAACACCGCTACGACTCGCTGGGCGTAAACGTTCCCGAACTTGTTCCCACACAAGCACTTCGCCAAGAGGCTTACGACAACTGGGAAACAACCGACGACCATGGCATGCACATCTTTGGTATTGCTAAGGACCAAAACGGTAAAGAATACTATATGGTGAAGAACTCGTGGGGTAAGTATGGCGACTATAAGGGCATTTGGTACATGACCAAGGCTTACGTTGCCCTCAAAACGATGGATTTCATGGTAAATAAGAACGCCGTTCCTGCCGACTTGTTGCAAAAGATTGGCTTGTCGAAGTAACTAGCGTATAAAGGTACACTTACCTTTCCAAGAATACAATCGTCTAGGTTGGGCTTGAAACATTTTTTTCTTGCCCACCTAGACGATTTTTTGTGCGCAAACAGATAGTGCATGCAACACGGCATAATGATACAAACAGCCAATACTTGATTGGTTTTCGGTAGACTGTTCCCCCTTTCGTTTCATCACAAAGGCATCTTCACATCTATTCACAACTAATGCCTTTCATCCATTTTCTAACACTTTGGTTAATCGCAAAGCATCTTACCAGCAATCTTACACAACCACCATCTATTAAATTTAGTAATCATATTTTACAAAACACAGCTCGTTGGCCAACCCATTCTAGCGAAAAAAGACCTCTCTAAACAGGTTATTAGGCACCTTCTTCAAGCAAACACGGTTTTTCTTTTGCTCGTTTTCTAGGGAATCATCTGCGTTTTGCACCATTTAGCCTTTCTAGTTTGGTTGCCAGCTCATATTTTTTCAAGCCCAATTACGCACTTTTAGCCACAAAAACCCCACTTTTAATGGATGTTTTGCCGTGTTTAGCCCTGCTTTTAATGGTTAGAAAAGGTTATGTTTATACCATTACAGTGTTATTTTTATGCTTTTTGTCTCACATTTAGCGGCATTTTGCACTGCATTTAGCAGCATTTTGCACTGCATTTAGCAGCATTTTACCTTGCGTTTAGCAGCAAAACGCACTCCATTTAGCGGCAAAACGCACTCCATTTAGCAGCATATTACACTGCATTTTGCTACAAATAGCCCAAAAACAGGTGCAAATGGCGATTTACTTAAATAAAAATTCATTTTGCCGCATTCACATGCTACCCCCTTTTTGCATCAAAAACAACCATCGCGAGAATCGATTATTTGCGGCAAGGTGAGCGATTGGTGAGCAGAAAAGGTACTCATAATGTTAAAATTTATGCTGAAAAGAAGACAAAAAAATGACCGGTTAACGAGTTGACTAGTTAACAAGTTGACAAGAAGGAGAGAGAACAAACTAACAACCCCATAACCTCTCAAGCTTACTAACTCACAAACTTACTAACTCACAACCTCTTATCCTCTCAAACTTACTAACTCACAACCTCATAACCTCACAAGCTTACTAACTCATAACCTCACAAACTCATAACCTCACAAACTCACTCTATCACATAAAGGAAACTACCATCAAGGCCTACTTCCTCTTCGTGAATGAGGTATTCGAGTGCCACATCTAAGCCCTTTTGGGGTAAGTTTAGCTTGTGAAGCTCGGTTATATGGTGTCGTTCGCCATCTTTCAACAAATTTAGTATAGCGTTACGAGCCGTGGTTGTTTGTTCGTTGCTAGGTTCGGGCGAGGCGTGCTCTAAGCAAACATCGCATTGTTGGCAATCTTTGTGTCGCTCTTCGCCAAAGTATATAAGGAGTTGTCGACTTCGGCAAACATCTCCATTTGTGGCGTAAGCCTGCATAGCATTGATGCGAGCAACATATTGCGCCTTGCGTTCTTCGTATATTTCCTTGCTTAGCACAACCCGTTCGCCGTCTACCCTATCGCGTAGATAGGTAATAAAAGGCGTTTTGCGTTGCGGAATAAAGTTGATGATGTTGCGTTGGGCTAGATTTTTAAGTATCACATACACTTGGTGAGTGGTCAGTTCGGCTTCCTGCGCCAGTAAACTTTCATCAATATAAACGTAATTGCTGAACAGTCCGCCGTAGTTTCTTAGCAAAGCAGTAATCACAGCCTCTTCAAACGCACTCCCCTCGTCTAGGCGATACAAGTCGTTACGTCCCAGTTTAAACATCACTCGTGCCCTTGCTTCTGGGTCCATTTCGTAATGTATGTAGCCTGCCCGCTCCAAAATCTGCAATGCCGAATGCGTTTGCACGGGGAAATGCTTAAACGTTCGGCAAAACTTGTCTATCTCGAATACGAACGAATAGCCTGCACCGCTGGCCACACCTATTTGATAATAGTAGGCTAAATCTTCGTACACCTCTTTTATATAGTCTTTTTCGGGAAAGGTTTCAGCCACGCGCTTGTTCAGTTTCCTGCGGTCGCTATTGTTCCAAAGCAACACGGCATAAGCCTTTTTGCCGTCGCGCCCTGCCCTACCCGCCTCTTGAAAGTAGGCCTCGATAGAGTCTGGGCAATCCATATGCACCACTAGGCGCACATCGGGCTTGTCTATGCCCATGCCAAAGGCATTAGTGGCCACCATCACTCGCACCTCGTTTTGCTGCCAGCTGTTTTGCCGTTGGTTCTTTACAGCAGGTTCTAGGCCTGCATGATAGAAGGTTGCAGAGATGTTTGCCGAGGAAATATGGGAGGCGATGTCGCTGGCATGCTTGCGACTGCGCACATAAACGATGGCCGAACCAGCCACGGCGTTGAGAATATGTATCAGTTCGGTGTGTTTGTCCATCGTATCACGAACGATATAGGCCAAATTTGAACGTTCGAAACTCATTCGGAACACGTTCTTTTGCCTAAAATTCAATCGCTCTTGAATGTCGTCTACCACCTTGGGAGTGGCTGTGGCTGTTAAGGCAAGCACCGCAACATCGGGTTTAAGCTTTCTAACCTCGGCAATGGCCAAGTAAGAAGGGCGGAAATCGTAACCCCATTGGCTGATACAGTGGGCTTCGTCTACGGTGACAAAACTCACTTCCATGTGCTTAAACTTGGTTTTGAAAATGTCCGAAAACAATCGTTCGGGCGACACGTAGAGGAGTTTTACGCCACCAAAAACGCAATTTTCGAGCGTTGTGATTATCTCGCGACGGCTCATACCCGAATAGATGGCAGCCGCCTGTATGCCTTTCTGCCGCAGATGGTCCACTTGGTCTTTCATCAGGGCTATCAAAGGGGTTATCACCACGCAAACACCAGGCATCACCAAGGCAGGCACTTGGAAGGTGATAGACTTACCACCACCCGTGGGCATCAGTCCAAGCGTATCCTTTCCTTGGGCGATACTCTCGATGATGTCTCGCTGAATGCCACGAAAATCGGGGTAGCCCCAATACTCGCGCAACGTTCGTTTAAACGCATCGTGGGCGGTTTGCGTGCCGTTAGTCTCTTCCATAGGCGCAGTTAAAGGGCGTTGTGTTCGTCGTTCTCGTCGCTTTCGGTAAGCCTAATATCTTCTATTTGCAGTTGCACGTTGTTGTGTCTAAACACGTTGTCTTCGATGGTATAGGCAATGTCAAAGCTACGTTTCGACTTGATATAGCGTGCCGAGGCACTCTGCCCAAAGGCAATGCCGTTTACCACATTGCTCGATTTAGAATCGATAAGTTCGAGTTTGATGTGTTCTTGTTCGCGACCCACCACCTTACTTGTGCCATAATCGTAAACATTGTTGGTGCAAAAGCGCGGTTTAAGGTTGCCCGGACCGAAGGGCGAGAACTTTTTTAAGTCGTGGTGCATCTTCTTGGTGATGTCCTTAAAGTCTATAATCTCATCAATGTGCAGTATGGCCTCGGTCTGTTCGGGCAGTATATGGCTGTCTACGTATTGGTGAAAACGTTCTACAAAACGCGGAACGTCGTCCCATCTCATGGTCAGTCCTGCGGCATAGGTGTGTCCGCCGAAGTTGATGAGCAAGTCGCGGCAACTCTTAATGGCCGAATAGATGTCGAAACCCATGACGCTGCGAGCCGAACCTGTTGCGAAATCGCCATCGCGAGTGATGACAACGGTGGGCCGGAAGTAAATTTCGGTGAGTCGTGAAGCAACGATTCCAATCACGCCTTTTTTCCAATTCTCATCGTATAGCACGATGCTCGACTGTTTTTTCTGACTTTCCAGGCGTGCAACAATTTGGTTTGCCTCCTCGGTCATTTGCTTGTCGATGTCTTTGCGTTGCTCGTTGTATTCGTTAATGTGCTTGGCACTTTGCAAAGCCACGTTATAATCTTTCTCTACCAACAGCGACACACTTTCTTTTCCACTTTCCATGCGCCCCGATGCGTTGATACGCGGGCCTATTTTGAAAACGATGTCGCTCATGGAAATCTCTTTACCCGAAAGTCCGCAGATGTCTATGATGGCTTTTAAGCCCAAACTGGGGTTTTGGTTGAGCTGTTTCAGCCCGTGAAAGGCCAATATACGGTTTTCTTCTTCCACCTGAACCAAGTCGGCTGCTATGCTAACGGCGCATAAGTCGAGCATGGGAATGAGTCGCGAGAAGGGAATGCCGTTGTTTTTGGCAAAGGCTTGCATGAACTTAAAGCCCACGCCGCAGCCCGAAAGGTGCTTAAAGGGATAATGGTCGTCGGGGCGTTTGGGGTTAAGAATGGCCACTGCTGGCGGCATCTCTTCGTCGGGAACATGGTGGTCGCATATAATGAAGTCGATGCCCAGCGATTTGGCGTAAGCTATTTCGTCGATGGCCTTAATTCCGCAGTCGAGGATGATAACAAGCTTTACGCCCGATTGGTGGGCATAATCTATGCCTTTGCGACTAACGCCGTAGCCTTCTTCGTAGCGGTCGGGTATGTAATACTCGATGTTGGAGTAGAATTGTTGAAGGAATTTGTACACGAGAGCCACCGAAGTGCATCCGTCTACATCGTAGTCGCCATACACCATAATGCGCTCTTTACGTCCCATAGCATCGTTGAGCCTATCTACGGCCACATCCATGTCTTTCATCAGAAAGGGGTTGATGATGTCGTTGAGCTGCGGACGGAAGAAACGCTTGGCCGCACTTTCTGTTGTTATGCCCCTACGTATGAGCAATTGAGCTAGAATTGTGCTCATATTGAGTTTCTCGCCCAACTCCTTTGCCGCAGATTGCATTTGTGGCGAAAGCGGTTCGTATATCCATTTAAAGTGCATTATCGTGTTGGTTTATTGATTCTTATCCTTAATGGCGGTTCAGTAAACGAACCGCATAATATGCTGTAAAGTTACTAAATATCTATGACATTTGCAGTGGGCTGGCTGAAAACCTTTGGTCCTTTTGCCCTGCAATGCCATGCGCGCTATCATTTGGAAGTCCTAAATCCTTCCAAATTTTCATGCCGCCGTGCCATCATTCGCACATAAACGTTCCTTATCCATAAGCGATGGGTGGCAATACCGATAAGCCCTACCAAGCCAAGACATAAGTAACAAATAGTGGGGGAGCAGAACATGGAAAGCATACCTACGAATATCACTGGGGTAAGTAGCGCCAAGAAACAAACAAATAAGTACAGATAGTTACGTTCTACGTTTCGGCTTGACATGAGCGAGACGTTAAGTTTTTGAGTTCGCTTGTTGTAAACGGCCGACTGGAAGAAAACAAAGAACTGGAATCCGGCTGCAAAAAGACCGAATCCCAACAACATAAGCAAACTGGCCTTACCTACGAACACCATTGGCAGCATAAGCATAAAGGGCACTATGAGCAAACCGCAATACACATAGTACTTGGCTCGCAAAAGCGAATAAATGCTGTTGGGATGTACCATAAGCATGTCGATATAGTTTCCTTCCATGCTTAACAGTCGCGACAAGACTGAGAGAGCTAGTATGACGAAGTTGTAGGAACACCAAAAACGCACCATTCCATCGCCATTGTAGGCTTGCGTGAAAGCGATGACAACACTTAAAAGTGCTATCAGAAAAAAGCTGTAAATGAACGTTTTGCGCGGAAACTTGTTGCGCGAAATCAATTTCCACTCCAAATGAGCGTATTCGCCAATCGCACCGTGCTGCCTGAGAAAGGCCAATCGGTCTTTCCCATCGACCTTGGTTGCAGCTTTCTCGCTTGTCAACTCGCGCCAAATGGCACGGAATTGCACTTCTCTGTTCAGCCAAACCACCGCTATGAGTAGGGATAGAACAATGAGTAACGGCCACATTTCGCCTTGCGACAGGGCTATACCTAGGCGTGAATAAATGAAAAGTGACGATGCAAACGAGCCGTTTCCACCCAAAATCATGGGTATTGCCAAAAGGCTATACACGGCTAAAAGCCCCAATATCCATAATAAAGACTGCGAAACGAGGGTTCGGAAAAGCACATACAATTGGCTGTTAAGCAAGATGGCTAATCCAATAAATGCCAAAAGCAAGATGGTTGCAAGCAAGCCATAGCTGAACACCACCGACATCACGCAATAGGGGACAAACAATACATACCACCATGTGTTGCCTAGATTAAAGAGCGAGGCACCTATAAAGCTTTCAATGCAAACCTTTCGGGGTAACGGCAGCAGTGCATAGCACTTGATTATCTGTGCTGGCGTTTGCTGATAGGTGAAACGTATAAAGAGGTCTACCAACAGGATGATAGGCAAAATGCCCACTATTAGGCCGGCCGCGTTGGTGTCGCGCATGTTGTTAACCTTCAAAGAAAGCAGCACTGCAATAAACAACATATATGCGAAACCCATTATATAGCCTATATAAAATAGGTATTTGGCCGAACGATTGTGCTCGTAATCCAAGGCACGGCGCATGGATAACGAACGATGTCTGTATAAAGTGCGGTATAATTGCAGGCGATTCATCGGCATAAACGTTACGAAAACGAAGGCGTTAATGGGTTTGACTTACCTCAAATCCACAACTTCGGCACTGGGGAAGTCTTTTGAATTAAAGCTGAAAAGATGGTCGGAGAGGTTTTTATGCTGGAAATTGCTTATCGTTATGGTGGTCCATTCGCCGCCACGTTTCATCTTTACCTGTTTGGGTTTGTACGTAGCGTCTACCAAAACATAGAGTTCGGGAATGCCTTTGTTGCCTTTTTCGGCCACAAGATGCACCTGATAGTCGCGCCCCACCTTGTTCATAGACAGGTTGTAGCCGCTCTTATACATATTAATAAAGGTGTAAGGGTTCATGGCAGCCTGCTGACTCCGGTTAGGGTTGCTAACATTTACCTCGTTGGTTGAGGGCAGATAACTCCATTGTGTCTTGCCATTGAACCACACTGTGGCCTGCGATGTGCGTGCATAGAACTTGTTTCCCTTGATGGAAATGGTTCCGCTGATGGCTCCCAACTTGCCATTCGACAGCTTAAAGTTGGCCAAAGCCCCACCTTTATTGCCTACAATGGCGGCCGTTTTGTCCAACACTTTACGAGCATCGTTATCCTTTTGTGCCTTGGCTGCATTGAAAACAAACACCGAAAGGCAAATCAATAATAATACTTTCTTCAACATAGCTGTTTTATTTGTTTATATAGCTTTATGTGATAATTCTGTTTTGTTGTGCCCATTGGCACGATATGGCAGAGCTACACGCGGCCTTATCCTGCCCCACGCAGCTTAGCCAACAGGGCGTTAAGCGTGTTTTCGTCGGTGATGAGCACCTCTCTGGGCTTGCTGCCTTGTGCTATGCCCACGATGCCAGCGGCCTCCAACTGGTCCATCAGTCGCCCTGCGCGGTTGTATCCAATGGAAAAACGCCGCTGAACCATGCTTGTTGAGCCTTGTTGCGAGATAACGATGGCGCGAGCTGCTTCTTCAAAGTAGGGGTCAAGGCTGTTCATGTCGGCCGTTCCGCCACCAATGCCCCCCTCTTCGGTGTTTGGTTCGGGCAGTTCCATTGGCTCTACGGGACCGGGTTGGTCTGCAATAAACTTGTTGATGCGCTCAACTTCGGGCGTGTCAACAAATGCACACTGCACACGAACAGGCTCGTTGCCGTTAAGGAAAAGCATATCGCCGCGCCCGATAAGCTGATTGGCACCTGGGCGGTCGAGAATGGTACGCGAATCAATCATTGCGCTCACCTTGAAAGCCATTCTTCCTGGAAAGTTTGCCTTGATGTTACCTGTGATAATGCTTGTTGTTGGGCGTTGGGTTGCTATCACCATGTGTATGCCTACGGCACGCGCAAGCTGCGCAATACGTGCTATTGGCAACTCTATTTCTTTGCCGGCAGTCATGATAAGGTCGCCGAACTCGTCGATAATCACCACGATATAGGGCATGTACTCGTGTCCTCTAGTGAGGTTTAGCTTATGATTGACAAACTTTTCATTGTACTCCTTGATGTTACGAGCACCAGCCGCCTTCAACAAGTCGTAGCGCGTGTCCATCAGTTTGCAAAGACTGTTGAGCGTACGTACCACTTTTGTAACGTCGGTTATGATGGGTTCATCGCTTTCTTCGGGCACTTTGGCCAAGAAATGGTTAACGATGGGCGAGTAAATGCTGAACTCTACCTTCTTCGGGTCTATCAAAACAAGCTTTAATTCGTTGGGATGTTTCTTGTATAGCAAAGAGGTGATGACGGCATTAAGGCCAACCGATTTACCTTGACCCGTTGCACCGGCCACAAGCAAGTGGGGAATTTTGGCCAAATCCACCATAAACACTTCGTTGGTGATGGTTTTTCCCAGGGCCAAAGGCAAGTCCATCTTTGTTTCTTGGAACTTCTTTGAATTGAGAATGCTTTCCATCGACACGATGTTGGGCTTGTTATTGGGCACCTCTATGCCGATAGTGCCTTTGCCGGGGATGGGTGCGATGATACGAATACCCAGTGCTGCAAGGCTCAGAGCTATGTCGTCTTCTAGGTTTCGTATCTTATTGATGCGCACACCCTCGGCTGGCGTTATCTCGTAGAGCGTAATGGTTGGGCCAACTGTTGCCTTAATCTCCCTTATTTCCACACCAAAGTCGCGCAACACCTTGATAATTCGGTCGTTGTTGGCCTTCAATTCGGTCATGTCCACGTAGGGCTTGTTGTCGTTGTCGTAGGCTTTCAGCAAGTCGAGCGTGGGGTATTTGTAAGATAAGAAAGGCTCTAAGGGGTTAATGGGCGTACTCAACACATCAGCAGCGGTTAGTTCTCGGCCGCTAGCTGTTTCTTCTGCTTGTGGAATTTCCACTTTCAGCTGCGCCGAAGGGTCGCCGTTCGCCTGCTGTCCTTTATGGATATGTGCACCGCCAAACGCTTTGTCGCCGCCTAATCCCATTGTTCCGTCGGTAAGATCCACAACCGTTGGCAGCCCGCTTTCTTCATCTTTCAGACCTTCATCGTCGTTTGCCTGGCCGTTTTCTCGTTGTGTTTCAATCTCCACTTCCTCGTCTCTGTCGGCAGGAACGGTTCTACTGCCATTGTTAGCAATGGTGAATTTCACCTTGTTAGTGATGTACTTAACGGGATTTATCGCTTTCCGAACAAACGAAACGGTCTCTGCGCTAAGGTAAGTTAGAAACGCCAAAGCCACGATAAACAACAAGGCAGTAAGCCCAGGAGTTCCTATCATGTTCTCGATGTTCTGCACACAAAACAGCCCGTGATTGCCACCTGGGTTGAAAGTAAGGCTACCTGTAAGCGGAGTAAGGAACTTGGCGAAGGCCACCGAACACCAAATCATGATGATGGCAAGGTAAAAGAAGGTTTTCCAAAGGTTCACCTTGTAAGCGCGCGTTAGCTTAGCACCCACCAAAAGGATGAAGATGGGAATGGCAAAAGCGGCGAAACCGAAGTTAAGCGTTATGAGCGTGTAGGCCAAAATAGCTCCCAACGAACCGCAATAGTTAGCAAATTCCTTGCCTGTATTGAGCCATTCGCCGGGTCGAAGGTCTTCCAAGATACTTTGATCTGCCTTTCCGGTGGTGAAAAAAGAGAACATAGCTAAGGCCACGTACACAGCCAAGAGGATGAGTACAACACCTAAAACGAAGTCGGTTCGTTCGTTGCTTATCTTGAATATGCCGCTAAGTGAGAACGTTGAGTTTTTCCTTTTTGGCTTACTCTCTGTCTTTCTTTTTACCATCGTTGCTTTTTTATCTGAAAATCAACTGCAAAATTAGCGTAAAAAACCAAGAAAGGCCTATAAAGTCACAACTTTTTTCTAATTTTGCAACACGTTATAACTCGAAGTGGAAATGAGAAAGATTATATATAACAAATTCGATAAGAAAAGCATTGCACAACTTCCAACTGTCACTTTCCCTGGTAAAACGGTGGTGGTGATGAGCGAAAGCGAGGCCGAAAAAGCCGTGCACTTCCTTCTTAGCCAAGACATCTTGGGCGTAGACACCGAGACGCGCCCCTCGTTTAAGAAGGGGGAGACGCACATGGTGTCGCTCTTGCAGGTGTCAACAAGCGACGTTTGTTTCCTTTTCAGGCTCAACCACATTGGCATAACCCCTGCCATCTTGCGCCTTTTAGAAAATAAGGCGGTGCCGATGGTGGGCCTGTCACTTCACGACGACATGCTCTCCTTGCACAAGCGGGTTGCGTTCACGCCAGGTTATTTTATCGACTTGCAAGACCTTGTGGGCGAATTGGGCATCGAAGACCTGAGCCTGCAAAAGCTCTACGCCAACCTATTCCACCAAAAAATAAGTAAAAGACAACGGCTAACAAATTGGGACTCGGATGTGCTGAACGACAAGCAGAAAGCGTATGCCGCACTCGACGCATGGGCTTGCATCAACTTATATAAGGAAATCTTGCGCCTAAAACAAAGTGGCGACTACGAATTGGTGATTAACGAGCAAGACTAACACCATAGTCATTTGCAGTTAAACACCCGTCCAACATAAACAGGCAATATTAACAGTATGTACAAATCAATATATCTTAAAAAGGGAAAGGAAGAAAGTTTAAAGCGTTTTCACCCCTGGGTGTTCTCTGGAGCCATCAGTCATTTTGCCGAAAAAGGCGACATCGACGAGGGAGAACTGGTGCGCGTGCTCACAAATGGGGGCGACTTTATCGCCGTGGGGCATTATCAAATCGGCTCTATCGCCGTGCGTGTGCTGTCTTTCAGGGATGTGGAAATTAACGCCGACTTCTGGAAAACCCGCCTAACCTCGGCGCTAAACGCCCGTTTGGCCATCGGCATTGCCAACAAAGCCGACAACGACACCTACCGACTAGTGCATGGCGAAGGCGACAATCTGCCTGGGCTAATCGTTGATTGCTACGGAAAAACGGCCGTGATGCAAGCCCATAGCGTGGGTATGCACCTAGCCCGACACGAGATTTGCAAGGCATTGGTCGAGGTTATGGGCCCCAACATAGAGAATGTGTATTACAAAAGTGACACTACCCTACCCTTCAAAGCCGAGTTGGGACAAGAGAATGAGTTTATCTATGGCGGCAGCGAGAACAATACGGGCATGGAAAACGGCCTGCTGTTCCACGTCGATTGGCTGAAAGGACAAAAGACTGGGTTCTTCATCGACCAGCGCGACAACCGTTCGCTGCTCGAAAAGTACGCAATGGGCAAAAGCGTTCTCAACATGTTTTGCTACACGGGAGGCTTTTCGGTGTATGCCATGCGCGGCAACGCCAAGCTCGTTCACTCGGTAGACAGTAGCGCAAAGGCCATCGAGCTGACCAACCAAAACGTGGAACTGAACTTCCCCAACGACAATAGGCACGAGGCTTTCTGCGAAGACGCATTCAAATTCCTAAACGCCAACGAGAACAAGTACGACCTCATTGTGCTAGACCCCCCTGCGTTTGCTAAGCATCGCGCCGCACTTCACAATGCACTTAAAGGCTATACGCGGCTCAACGCTAAGGGGTTCGAGTGCATTAAGCCAGGCGGTCTGCTCTTCACATTCAGTTGCAGTCAGGTGGTTACCAAAGACCAATTCCGCAATGCCGTGTTTACGGCTGCCGCACAAGCAGGCCGCAAGGTTCGCATCATGCACCAATTGCACCAGCCTGCCGACCATCCCATCAACATTTTCCATCCCGAAGGCGAGTATTTAAAGGGACTTGTGCTATACGTAGAATAATAGGCCTGCGCCACCCAACAACACCCAAAGAGCGCATGAAGAAGATTGAACGAGAGGTAAGCCAATACATCGACCGCCACGACCTGCTTTCGCCAAGTGGTCGATACCTCGTTGCCCTGTCGGGTGGAGCCGACAGTGTGGCACTCTTCCGCATGCTCTTACGCCTGGATTATAAGGTAGATGCTGTGCATTGCAACTTCAAACTACGCGGCGAAGAGTCGTTTCGCGATGAGGCCTTTTGCGAAAACCTATGCCGAGAACATGACGTAGCTTTCCATACAGTGCACTTCGAAACCGCCGAATACGCCGCCTTGCACAAGCTTAGCATAGAAATGGCAGCACGCGAATTGCGTTACAACCATTTCGAGAAACTCCGCAACGACCTTGATATGGATGGAATTTGCGTGGCCCATCATCAAGACGACAACGTTGAAACCATGCTCATCAACCTTATAAGGGGCACGGGGCTAAGCGGCCTTACCGGTATGAAACCTCGAAACGGGCACGTGCTGCGCCCTCTACTCGCCGTTTCGCACGCCCACTTGCTTGACTATCTGCAAGCGCTGGGCCAACCATACGTAACAGACAGTACCAACCTGACCACCGATTTCACACGAAATAAAATCAGGCTTACGCTTGTTCCCCTGTTAACAGAAATCAATCATGCTTCTACAAACAACATCGCAAAAACGATAGAAAGGCTTGCCGAGGCAGAAAAGATATTTAATCCTTCCATCGAAAGGCATGCAAACGATGTTACGGAGGTGCGCGAAGATACACCCAGATGGCGGTTGGGCATCTCGATAGACAGGCTAAGGCAAACACCTTCGCCCGAATATGTGCTCTTCCAGCTAATACACCCTCTTGGCTTTGCACCTGCCCAAATAGAACAGATAGCGCAAAGTCTTGACCAACAAGTGGGTAAGTTGTGGCAATCGTCCACGCATACACTTGTTATTGATAGGCAAATGCTCTTGGTTGAGCAAACGCTGCCTGCCAGCGAACTGGCCAAAACAATGCGCATACCCGAAGAAGGAACCTATGTTTTCTCGCCAAATGTGCGCATAAAGGTAAGTAAGGGCGTAAAAAACGAACGTTTTTCACCCAGTAAGGCTCCTCATTGTGCACATCTCGACATGGCCAACATCGTCTTCCCGCTAATGGTTAGGCACATAAAACCAGCCGACCGATTTGTGCCTTTCGGCATGCGGACCTCTAAATTAGTAAGCGATTTTCTAACAGACAGAAAGTGCTCGTACTTCGACCGGCAACGACAACTAGCCGTTTTCGATGCCAACAATGCGCTTTTGTGGCTCGTGGGCGAACGCACAGACAACCGTTTTAGGATAACGGAAAGAACAACCCGCTTCTTACAACTCGACTATATGGAGATTTAAATTCCTTAGTTTGCAGGTTCGTCGGTGTCTGAGTTCTTTGGTCTTTGTGCTCTCCACAAGGCTTATAAGGCTGTAATTATTTTACTTGAAGTGAGATACAATATCATTCAGCAATTCAACAACTTATAAGTTTAAACTCTCTAATGTGAGCATTTGCCCAATTCGTAAAACCCCAACAGCACAATCCATATGGCGTACTTGTCGCCAAATAGTGATTGTAAGAAACAATTATCAAACCAAAAGACAATGAAAAAGGCTATTATTATGGGCGCATCGTCGGGCATTGGCTATGCCGTTGCCAAGCGTCTCATTGAAGAAGGTTGGATGGTGGGACTTTCTGCCCGCCGACTAGAACCGCTAGAAACATTAACACAACTGGCTCCCGAACGGGTATTTACACAGCGCATTGACATTACCGACACCGAGGCGACAACGCCTCTATCGCAACTTATCGCTCGCTTGGGTGGTATCGACCTCTATTTTCATGCCTCAGGCATTGGTAAACAAAACACTTTGCTAGACGAAAGCATCGAGCAGGCCACACTAGCTACCAATGTGATGGGCTTTGCACGCATGGTCGACTTTGTGTTTAACTACATGGCCGACAACGGCGGCGGACATATTGCCGTTATTTCATCGGTTGCAGGCACTAAGGGTATTGGCAGCGCTGCCTCGTACAGCGCATCTAAAACATTCCAAAACGCTTATATTCAAGCACTCGACCAGTTGGCCGTGAAACGCAAATTGCCCATAATCTTCACCGACATAAGGCCTGGTTTTGTAGACACTCCCATTCTTACGGGCGACAACTACCCCATGTTGATGACGGTTGAACATGTTGTCGAACGTATCATGTGGGCTTTAAAGCGTAAAAAACGTGTGCGAATTATCGACTGGCGTTATCGACTGATGGTTCGCATTTGGCGCATGATACCCAACTGTTGTTGGCGAAAGATAAATATTGGCAAAGCCTAATGTGCGGCCATCCATCGTTTCGCAAGTACGATAAAGCCCAAAAATGTTCGTACGTTTCGTTAGTTTTTATTAATTTTGTAGATGTTTTCAGGAGACATTATTATAAACATTTAGTTCAATATAAACGATGAACATTGAAGAAAATCAACAGGTTGAGTATAGGAAACTATTGCGAAGAAAGCTAGATTTATTACTTCGTACAGGCAAAATTCTCGTTGAAAGTTCGGCAGACACTAGTCGCATTATGCGTAACATGAAAAGAACTGCCGCCTATTTAGGGTTTAACGAAGAACATCTGCACATCCACATAACCTACAACATGTTGATGGTAAACCTCAGCGATGGCGCACATTCGTTTTCAAAATTTCAGCGTTGCGACAAACATGGCATTGAAATGCGCGCCATTGCCGACATCAGCAAGCTGTCGTGGAGTGCCATCAGAGAAGACTATTCGCTAGACCGCTACGAAGAAGAACTCAACAAAATTGGCAGTCGCAAGCGCAGTTACACCCCTTGGCAGGTTGCCATTGCCGCAGGTTTTGCCTGTGGAGGTTTCTGCATTCAGTTCGGTTGCGATTGGACGGCCTTCTTTTACGCATCTTTTGCCGCAGCCTTGGGTTTCCGCTTGCGTACAAAACTCAACGAGATTGGCTCTAACGGCTATGCCAACATTGCCGTTGCTGCCTTTGTTTCCACCATCATCGCGTGGCTATTGGGCACTTTTGCCAATTCGCAGATTGTGGCCGACATGCCCCAATGGCTTGCCTGTGCACTACAAACCGTCACTCCCTGGCATCCGCTGATGGCCTGTGCGTTGTTTATTGTGCCGGGTGTGCCCATTATCAACTTCGTTAACGACGTGCTAGATAACAACATCGAAGTGGGCATTATCCGCGGAATTAACACCATACTTATTGTTTCGGCCATGGCCTTCGGCATTGTATTCGCCATTCGTGTGTGCGGTATAGACAACTTCGTAAAGGACCTTAGCATGATTCCCCACCACAGTTATTGGGAGTATGCCATAGCTGCCGCCATCTCGGCGATGGGCTTTGCCACCATTTATAACTTCCCACCAAAACAATTGTGGGTACTTGCTCTGGGCGGAATAGTTGCTGTATGCACCCGAAACTACATCAACTTTGGCGACAGTTCAGGGAACATCGGATTGGATTTGGGTCCTGTTATCGGTTCGTTAGTCGGCGCATCGCTTATCAGTATCATCTATATCAAGGTGGTTCATTGGGTTCATCTGCCCCATCAATGCCTTTCCATCCCCACAGTCATCCCTATGGTACCAGGTGTTTTGATGTATCGTTGCCTCTTTGCCTTGCTCGACATGCACGGCGTTGTGGGCGAACTAACCACCGCCATGACAAATGGCATCCGTGCATCGCTCATTGTTTTGTGCATTGCCATTGGTGTGGCCATCCCCAACATCTTTGCAAGGAAGTGGATTGCACCCAATAGACAACGCAAACTAAAACGGATGATTGAAGAAAGAAAAGCACGTGGTAGGTTTGTAGATCTTGACGAGGTGGATATCTAACAGAGATTATGAGTTGGTGAGTTTTTGAGTTTATGAGTTGATGATTTTTTGAGTTAGTGAGTCTATGAACTGATGAGCTAATGAGTTTACTTGTCGCAACTTTTAGTTTTCAACAAAGAAGTACTTGGTTTAGCTTCGTTACCTCTTTCCTCTTGAAGTAAAACTCAATAGCCCACCAACACATAAACTCAAAAAAATCATCTACTCATCAACTCACTAACTCTTCAACTCAAAAACTTAAATTTTTATCTTTTATTTTACAATACCATTCAAATTTTCACTTCGTTCTAGCAAAGAAATAACCTAAAAAGTAGCAAAATGGCCACAATTCTCGGTCTTTCACGTCTTTTGTTTTGTCAGTTTTAAAGAAAAAAACCTGCATTTTGCACCATTTCGCCTTTCTATTTTGGTTGTCGGCTCGTAATTTTCCAAGCCCAAATACACGCTTTTGCCCCCAAAACCCCACATTTTAGCATAAATTCTGCCCTTCGAACCATGTTTTTAATGGCCTTAAAGGCCCCTATCTCTTTCTTTATAGTGTATATTTATGCTTATTATCTTGCATTTAACTGCATTTTTGCCTTACGTTTAGCAACAAAACGCATTGCATTTAGCACCAAAACGCACTGCATTTAGCACCAAAACGCACTGCGTTTAGCGGCAAAACGCACTACATTTAGCACCAAACAGCCCAAAATCTGGTGCAAATGGTGGTTTCTTGGAATAGATATTCATTTTGCATCATTCGCAGACTAACCCCATTTTGTACCAAAACAAACTCGTCTAAGAATCGATTTTTTGCGGCAAGTTGGACGTTTGGTAGAAAAAAGGGCAGTAATAATGTTGAAGTTTTTACTAAAAAGCGGACAAATGTTAGCAAGTTGACACCCCTTTTATAACTCCACTAATAAAAGCAAAAGCCATATCTTGCCGCGATAACGGCAAGATATGGCTTTCGCTTATGATGTAACTTACGCTGCAATGGTAAGTTTCTAAGAAAGTGCGGCAAGGACTTTGCCGTGCCACACTTTAAGGCAGCCTACGCTGCAAAGCAAAGCTAGAAGGCGTAACCTAAGCCAACCATCAAGGCATCTACGCCGTAATCGGCGAAGGCATGATGGTAGGCCACGTTGAGTTTGAAACCAGACAACTCGCCACCAGCACCGAAAGTAAGGGCATTAGAGCCCTTGTCGGCATACTGATAGCCCACCCTTGCAGAGAGCATGCGGTTGTAAGTGTACTCCAAACCACCGGCAAGCAAGGTTTCGCTAGCATCTTTTGGGGTGAAATAACGACACGTAAGGGCGTAGGTAAGGGCGTGTTGCGGCGCGAAGTTTACGGCCCAGTCGCCACCTACGGCCACCGAAGTGGGCAAACTTTGGGGTATGCCCGTATCGTTAAACTTCACCGACTTGCCGAAATCCAACAGTCGTGCACCAACAGTTAGCGTGGTAGGGATGGAAGGGCAGATGTTGAAACCCTTCTGATAAGCCGCTCCGATAGAGAAAGCGTAAGCGTTTGCGCTGGTTGCGGCATGACTTCGGGCGTAGGTAGCAGTGGCATACACGGCCACTTCGGGCGTTACGGCGAACGAATAGCCTAGGTCGAGGGCCATATCGTAGGGCGAAACCTTATCCGGTTCGCCCGTAGCACCCACCGAGGGAACCGTTAGGCCGCCAAGGTAACGCACGCCTGCCATCAACGCCGAACGATTGGCAAAGCGATAGCCCGTGGCAAAGTTGTATTGCATCAGTCGGCCCTCGTCGGTTTTGGGCTGTGCCTCGGCAGACACGTCGGCCACAAAACGTTTTTCGCCAAAGGTAAGAGCGGCGGGGTTAGTGTAAATGTGCATTTGGTTGGCATTGCCAAGCAAAGTGCCACCCAGGGCTGCTGTGCGCGCATCGGGTGTGGCTTCTAGCACAGGTAGTATGCGACTTTGCGCCGTGACCTCCATTGCAAGGCTTGCGCCAAGCGCAAGGAGTGCCATTGATATCTTATTCATAGCGTGCTGTTTATTTCTTGATGAAGGTGTGTTTGCTTGTCATGCGCTCGGTTTTGAGCAGCAGATAATAGGTGCCAGGGGCTAGTCGGTCGATGCCCAAGGTTACTTCGTGCGTGCGATTGTCGGGCGTTAAGGTTTCGTCGATAAGCTTTTGGCCACGCAAAGAGGTAACGATAACCTGTACCTTACTTACCCCACTGCGCATAAGTGCCTTGATGTAGCTGTGCGCCGGTATGGGATAGATGGTGTGCACGTCGGGGGCGTTCTTGTCGGTAACACGCACTTGGATGGTTGTTGTGGTGCGTTTGCCGCCGTCGATGGCCGTGAGGGTTATCGTGGCCGTGCCTTTTTGTCCGGGGGTTAGCGTTAGTTGCTTGCCCCCTACCGAGGCTTTCACCACCGCATCGTTGCTAGATGTGGCCGCGAATTGCATCTCGCCACCACTCATGGCTGTGAAAGCGTTGGCCAAATCGATTTGTGCGGCCCCACCCTGCTCGAACAACGACACGTCGCTAAGCGTGTTTGTGGGCGTGGGAGCCGTGTGCGAAACCACCTTATAGGCGAATTTCTGTACCGTCTTACCGCCAAGTTGGTCGGTGAGCGTCACTTCAAAGCCATACGTCCCAACGGAACCTACCTTTATAAAGAGGTCTAAGGCGTTGCCAACACGTTTCATTTCAACGCCGCTGGGCAACGCGGTGGTGGTGTAGGTCCAGGTGTGGCCGTCTTCATCGGTTACGGGTAGTACCTTATGGAAGTAAGGTTGCGTGTCGAGTAGTCGCAACGTGTCGGTCATTGCGCCGCCAAGTACGGGCGCATGGTTAAGGCGCGTTTTGAAACTAGCCGTTACATCGGCCGAAGTATTGTTGAAACGGTCGCGCGCCGACATCTTTACCACATAGTCTACATCGGTATCTAGCCCCGTAAATTCTTGCTCCAACTGGGTGCCAGCAGGCTTGTCGTACGAATAACGAGTAAGGCTTTGCACGGGTTTGCTCATGTCGGCCTTCTTATATAGGTGTATGTCGTAGGCAAAGGCCGTGCGTTGTTCGTTCAGAGCATCGGCATCGTCGGTTACTTTCCACGTTATGCGGGCATCGTAGTAGCCGCGAGTGGCATCCGCAGAATAGTCGGTAACGGTTATTTCTGGTGCGTCGGGCTTCTGCGTTTCGGGGTCGGCAAGGGCAAAATCAGCATCAATAAAGCCCACGCCCATCTTGCCTGCGAGGTTGGCATCGGTCTTTACGGCATAGGGACTGGTGGCCTTTACAGCTCCTAGCAAGCGGCGACGAAGGTCCTCGTTGGTGAAGTTGGGCTTGGTTTTACCAAACTTCGACACAATCAGCGCGGCAATACCCGATACGTGGGGCGCAGCCATAGAGGTGCCTTGTGCGTAGGCGTAGTTGTTGTCATTGGGCAAAGTGAAGTCGGTATTGGGCGTACCGCCAGTGCTCATTTGGGCAAAAGCCTTGGGCACGGTGCTTAGTACGCCCCTCATTACCTCGCCCGTTTCGGTGGTTCCGCCCGGTGCAAGGATGTCTACCCACGGCCCTTTGTTCATATAGTCGGTAGGAATACCCATGCTGTTGGTTGCGCCCACGGCCACCACGCGCGGATAAGAGGCGGGTATCATGTCGATGTCGTATTGCGAATCGTTACCCGATGCGAAGACAACAAGACCACCTTTCATGTAAGATCCGGGCTTTTTGTTGCCCTGCGGGTCGCATCCGGCATAGTCGGTAAAGTAGTTGATGCCGTCTTTCAGCAAGTCGAACTGCGCTTTGAAGATGCTTTGGAAGTTTTCGTTGTTGAGGTATTTGCTTCGGTCGAAGGCGTAACCCCACGAGCAGTTGCATACGGATGCCCCGTTTTCGGCAGCAAATTCGAAGGCCTTAACGATGTAAGCAGTAGATGCAGTCTCTTTGGTTCCATCGCGCCCGTATATTTCGCAGCTCATCAGTCGCACGCCCGAGTCGTCGCTGCCGTTGCCACCGGCCACGCCACAAACGCCCAGGCCGTTGTTGTTTCGTGCGGCAATGGTTCCTGCCACGTGCGTTCCATGTCCGCCGGCCACGATAACGTTGGGGTCGCCCTTACCGCTTTCGGCTGCATAGAAGTTACGTCCGTGTATCTTCTGGCCCGTATTCTTGTCGACACCTTGCCAGGCAGAGGCGGCCAAGTCTTCGTGTTCGAAGTCGATACCCGAGTCCATCACGGCTACCACCACGTGGGGGTTGCCCGTTTCTTTCTGCCAAGCAGGGAACAGGTTTACGTCTGCCCCAGGCTTAAACATGCCATATTCGTTTACAGTTGTGGTGTAATGCCACTGGTATTGTAAGTAAGGGTCGCTAAAATTAAGAGGACCTGTGCCATTGTTTGCAGGTCTTAGTTTGTTAGAGGGGATGGGCGCACGCGATGCTGCGGTGTACTTCACCTTGCTGGGCGCAATCTGCACGTTGCCGTGAACCTTCTCGATGGCAGGGTCGCGGCGTAGTTCGTTGATAACTTCTTCAACGTTCTTTGTGCTGTCGAATTTCACAACAAACCATCGGTCGAGCCCCCTTGCCCGTTTCAATTCGGCATATTCGTTGTTCATGTCGAACACCTGTTCCACCTTTACGTCGGTGTTGTCGAACACCTTTGCACGCGTTACGCTCTGCGTTGCAGCACGGGTGCTGGGGTTTACGCCAGGTTTCAGTTTAATGAAAGCCATGCCGGGTTGCCAAGGAAAGGCCTCGTCGGTGGCGGTTTGGGCAGCGTTAGGGTTGTTTTGCGAGGAGAGCAAGTCGTCGCTACAAGCCGAAAACATGCCTAAGGTCAACGTGATACAAGCCGCCAATGTATATATTTTTCTGAACTTTTTCATTGGATGAGTGTCTATAAGTTGAGGGTTTTCTTGATTAGGTCTACATAATGCTTACTCTTATAGTAAGTAATGACCGTACGCGTTTGCTGCGGACGCATGTCGATGAGGTCGGCCTCGCCGCGGAAGTAGGTAACAAAGCCGCTATTGTCGCCGCGGAAGTAAGTGTAACCCTTATCTTCCATAGCGTTTCTTGTAGTGGTTGGCAAGGTATAGGTGTACCATTCGTACACGCCGGGAGTGCCTTCCACCTCTCGATTATACAGCACTTCGCCGCCCATGTAGAACACTTGGCACGAGCCAACGGTGCCGCTGAGCTCAGCATCGGCCACCAAACCTGCATCAATGTCCTCGGGCGTAACGCCTCGCCAGTTGAAGAAGTAGATGACATTGGCCAACGAGCCTGGGTCGTAGCTGGCATTTTCGGGTACGAAGAGCAGGCGCGAGTACTTGCAACTGGGGTCTTCGGTGGTGGTAGTTATCTTCTCGTTGTTGAATTGGTTGTCGAAATCGGGCTTCATTCCGCGTTTCTTTTCAAACTCAATCACCTCTTGCAGCTTGAACGACTTGTTGTGCATGCGGTCGGAATTGAATACGGGGAAGCAAGTGGCCTTGCCGTTGCCGCCCACTTTCAGCTCGTTGGAACTCACCACATATTTCATGCAAGGACCCTTGTATATGCCGCCAAACATCTTAAAGTTGTTGGGGTCGTTATAGACATGTACCAATCGTGTTTGGTTTTCTTCTTCGCAATAGTATTGCGCTTCGGTGGCATTGCGCTGTTTGTTACCGTCTTTAAAGTTCTGTTGTTTCAACCAAGGGTCGTACGATTCTTTTTGGAATTCCTTCCCTTTGGGTGCTTTCAACCAGGCAGTCACAATGAGTTTGCTGTAATAGTTGGGCATGTAGAAGATCCGGGGCGATTGTTCGCCGGGCGAACGGAACGCATAATAAATCTTATCTACGTCTTCTTTGAAGGGCAAGAGCGAGTCTATCTCGAACGCTTTGTCGCGACTGTTGTTCCTTTCGCCTTCAAGTTCGGTGACACGAGCCAAGTTAAAGTTGTCCAAATCCCACACGGGCAACTGGAATTGCACGTATCCGTTTTGCGTTACGCTGAGCAAGAAGTGCTTGTTTCCGTTAGATAGGAACAGCTTTTCGGTTCTACTGCTCTGCGCCCAAGGGCTGTTGCGGTCGATGGCGGTGAGGGTTAGCCTCAACTTGCGTTGCTTTTGGTCAACATCGTACGTGAGCCAGCTGTTCTTTTCCTTGTCAACTTGCTCCACACGCCAATTGTCCGAGTTGGAAATAACGTTCAGTTCTACGGCCGTATGCGCCTCATGGTTGAAGATAGCCGTACCATTGCTGCCGTCTACGGCAATGAAAGGTGCCGTGCCAAACTGCGTAACCGTTACCGTTTGCTTACCGCTGGGCGTGGCCAGAACCACTTCGGCCTGGCGTTCGTCGGCTCCTTCGTTGGCCGTAGCCGTTAGTTCGAGTGCTTGTCCCACCTTTTTCGCGGTGAGCCAAGCGTCGTAAGTGCCTTTTTCCACTTGCCATTCGTCGCCAAGTGTTGCAAAGTTTACCGTCTTAGTTTCGCCCTCTTGTTTAAGAGTGAGCGTCTGCGCCTCGCCTTGAACGACGTCTTCCGTTCCGCCCAAGGTAAGGTCTTTCTGGCATGCGCTAGCCAACGATGCCACGATGAGCAAAGCCCATATCTTTATATTCTTATACATAGCGTATTTGTTTTTTGTTAGCGTATGTGTCATTGCTTATCCCAGCCAGGGTTTTGCTTTACGTTCGGGTTTATCTGCACTTCGTTGTCGGGGAACGGCCACACAAACATCTTATTGCCTGTTTGTATGTCTACTTTGTAGCCCCCTGCGTAGAACGATGCCGGCACTTGATAATACCCCTTGGCACCTTGTATCGTACGCTTGCGAACACCCAGTTTCCAACGGCGCAAGTCCCAAAGGCGGAACCCTTCGTAAGCCAGTTCGCGTGCGCGCTCGTTCTTTATTTCTTGGTACAGGTCGTCGCCCGTTGCGCTAGTGGCAGGCAGTCCACGCGACTCGCGAAGGGTGTTAAGATAGCTTTGGGCATCTGCCGTATTCCCCAGTTTGTAGGCTGACTCGGCCACAATGAGGTATTGTTCGGCGATGCGGAAAGGCTTGGGTGCTTGATTTCCGTTGGGTACATAGCCGCCCCAATGGGTGCTTGTGAGCGTGGCGTAGTTGGGATTGCCCTTAAACTTAGACACAACGTAAAGTTGTGTAGACACATTCACGTCGTTTACCGTGGTATTTACAAACTCGAAGTGGATATGTGCGCGGTGGTCGTTTCCGTTGGAAAAGAGGTCGTTAATCACTTCGCGCGTTGGCACGTAGGGCGGTTTGTTATAGTCGCCCACTTTGCTTGGCTGCTTGGCCTCGTCCCAATGAGTAGTCGTAGAAAGGTCGGCACCATAGAGCGAAGTAACCGTAGGCACTTCGTTTTCTTTGGCCACGTAGGGTTGCCAAATCTGTTCGGTACCCTTATCGTAGAACCACATCTGCGCAAAAGCGTCTTCCGTGGGCGTTACTTTTCCTTCGCTGTTAAGCTTTGCTGTGTAGGGAGCGATAAGCGGATAGGTGTTTTTGTCTACCAATTGTTTGGCCTCTTGGTACGCTTTGTCCATGTCGCCCATGTATAAGTACACGCGTGCGCGAAGTGCTCGCACGGCATCGGCGTTTATTTCGGTGTTTCCTGGCGTGGTAGGAACGTCTGCCAACAGCGTTTCGGCCTCGTTCAAGTCGTCCAACACCTGCTTATAGGTCTGCGCGTTGGTGGCTCGTGCGGGTTTGTTTAACGAACCTGGCTCTAATGCCAACACCACACCGAGGTCTTTGTCGGCCGTGGCCGCATCGTAGATCATGCCCCATCGCAAGGCCAAGTTAAAGTGATAGAAGGCCCTTGCGAAGTATGCGTTGCCCAAATAATGGCGTTGCGTGGGCTTTTCGGCCTCGCTAACGGGCAACTGGGGCAACTTGGTTATCACCACATTGGCATCTACGAGCGCCGAATAATACGAGTGGTAGATTTCTTGTATCACGCTACTTTCGGGCAAGATGGTCCATCCGTGAAACTCTCCATAAAGGTTTCCGAAGGCTGCATGCGCGTTAAGCATGTCGGCTTGCGCCTCTTGGGGCAACACATAGCCGCCCCCGAACTTGCCGCGAAGGGTGGAATAGATGCCGTTGTCCCATTTGGCGGCATCTTGCATATTGTTAAACGAGGCGTTATAGTCTATATAGTCGGCTGGTTCGCGGTCTAGATTGCACCCTTGGAGCATGGCCGCAAGCGTAAACGCCCATAATAATATCTTCGTTGTTTTCATATACGTGTTCATTATTTATGTGTTGTTGTTAGAGTCCTATCTCCACACCTACGCTCAATTGCTTGGTGTTGGGATTGACACCATACGAAACATTGCGGTTCACTTCGGGGTCGATACCGCGGAACTTGGTAAAGGTAAGCAGGTTTCTGCCTGTAAAGAACACTTTTGCCGTGCGTACGATGTTCTGTCGTCCAAGGCTCTTACGGGGGATGTCGTAGCCCAAGGTAAAGTTCTTCAGGCGCATGAACGAGGCGTTCTCAAGCATTTTCGAGTCCACGTAGTTGCTTTGGTGGTTGGCTTGGCGCACCCATGCCAACGAGGGATATTCGGTGTTGTCGCCTGGTTTCTTCCAATAGTCGAACAATCTGCGCGACCCATTGAAGTTTCCTTCGCGGTTACGAACGTGATAATCGTTCTCGTAAAACTGTTTATCCATCGAAATCATGTGCTTACCGAGAGCCACGAAGAAGTCGGCGTTGAGGTAGAAACCTTTCCAATAAGCCGAAATGCCCCAACCGCCCGTAAAAGGCGTGTAAGCGTTTACGCCTGTGTTTTGACTGAGCGAAGAAGAATATTCGGACACCACGTCGTTGTCGTCGCGCCGCGTTTGGTTCTTGTCTGCGCCCGGCTTATACCATTCGGGTACGCCCGTTTGGGGGTTCACGCCCTTATAAAGCGGAAGTACAAAGGTTACAGGCTTACCTACCATGTAGGCGAGTTGGCCGCCTGGTTCGTGCCACGACTGACGTCCCTCGAACAGTTCGAGCACTTTATCGCGGTTGTAGTTGAAGTTAACGTTGGCCGAAACGCCCCAATCGCGACCGCGAAGGATGTCGGCACCCAGTTGGAAGTCGATACCGTGGTTCAGGTAACGCCCAACATTCTCGTAACGAGTGGCATAACCTTCATTGCCGACAGGCATACCCGATGTGTAGGGAAGCGGAACTTCAAAGAGCATGTTGCTCGTTATACGGTTGTAGTACTCCACGTTTAGGTCGAACCTACTTAGCAAACGAGCCTTCACGCCCACGGTAAACTTGCTTTGGTGTTCCCATCCCAAGTCGGGATTTCCAAGACTAACAAAGCCAAGGCTCATGCCGCCTTTCTTCTGTCCCACTTTTCCCACGTACGATGATGTGCTGTAAGGAGGTATCGAAGAGTTGCCCTGCGTTCCGTAACTCGTTTTGAAGTCTAACTCGTTAAGCCACGATACGTCTTTAAGAAAGCTTTCGCCCTTAGCCTTCCACAACAAGCCCACCGACCAGAACAAGCCGTTTCGCTTGTTGCGTCCAAAGCGCGAAGAGGCATCGTTACGCAAAACCAAGTCGACGAAATAACGTTCGGAGAAATCGTAAGACAGCTGGGTAAAGAACGAAAGGAATGCGTAGCTGTTGGTTTCCTCACCCACATTCTTCTTTTGCGTGGCGTTGTTAAGCAGGGTAAGGCGGTCGTCTAAGATGCCCGAACCCGATGCAGAGAAACCATCATCGTTATAATTGGTGTATTCATGTCCCAACAACGCGGTAACGTGATGGTCGCCAAAGCCCATGTTATAGGCTGCCGTGTTGGTGATGGTGAAGTTGGATACCATAGAGAAACCACGTTCGGCACTGCCATTTCCGTATGCGCGATAGTAGCTAGGCAAGGTACGCGAACGGCTATCGCCGTAATTTAGCTCCAATCCAACAAGCGAACGCAAGGTTAGGTTCTTTATCGGCGTGAGCGTTAGGTTTCCATTAGCCGACAGGATAAAGGCATTGGTCTTGGCTGGGTTGGTAGCAATAACGTGCTTAGGCGTAGTGATGTCGAGCAGCGGCACGCGTTCCAGTTCCTCTCCCGTCCTTGGGTCGTAGGGCGATGCAAAGGGTGCGTTCATGGCTGCAACGCCTCCGCCCACGGCATTGTTGTTGCCGAAAGGCGAAATGCGCGTGTCGTCGTATGCCACTTGCGTGTTTATGCCGGCGCGAACCCATTCGGCCAACTTCGCATCGAGGTTAATACGGCCGAAAGCTTTCTTGTAAGCCGAACCCATACGCAATCCGTCTTGGCTCAATGCACCGCCCGATAGGTAGTACCTAACGGCAGATGTGCCGCCCGATACCGACACGTCGGCCGTGTACATGGGCGCAGGTTGGTACACATATTTATACCATTGGAAGTCGGTTTCCTTGAAATACTTGCTCTTTAAGGCCGCTATTTGGTCGGCGGTGTAAATACCCGTCTCCTGATAATAGCGTAATAGTTCGGGACCAGTCATCAGTTGGTCAAAGTAATCGGTGTTTGCCAACGACGAAACGGCGTATTGTGCCCTGAGATTAATGGTGGGGCGCGTCTCAGTTCGGCCGCGTTTGGTGGTAACATACATCACACCATTGGCTGCACGCGCGCCATAAATAGACGTGGCCGCAGCATCTTTAAGGAACTGAACACTCTCAATGTCGTTGGCATTCATGGATTGCAGCACGGCCATACTAACTTGCATGCCGTCGAGGATGATGAGCAAGCCCGTGCCTGCGCCCAACGAGCCTTGTCCGTGCAAGGCCATCGACAGGCGCGAAGAGGGTTCGCCCGACGAGGAGAACACCTGCAAGCCGCTCACTTTGCCCTGAACGGCGTCCAATGGGTTGGCCACGGGTTTCATCGCAAGGTCTTTGGCTGTTACCTTTACCACAGAGGCTGAGGTGTTAGTTACCTTACGTTCCATGTAACCCACCACAACCACATCGTTCAACGTTAGGTCGGAGGGTTCCATCCGCACGTTCATCTGGGGTGCGGCGGCCAATTCTTGGCTCGTATACCCCATGAAACTAAACGTAAGTTTCTCTCCATTGCGCACGCTGATGGTAAACTTACCGTCTATGTTAGACACGGTGCCCGTCTTCGGGGCCGACTTTGGGACGATACTTACGCCAGGCAAGGCCTCCCCGTTTTCATCTACGACGTTTCCCTTCACTGTTATGTTTTGTGCCAAAACCGAACTCAATGCGGTTAGCAAGCAAAGGGTTAACATCCAAATTCTTACTTTCATAATTTTATCTAGGTTGATTATAGTTTCCCTAATGCACCACGCAACCACATGTTTAGTAAGTATGGCCGCACGGCTTTTTTAAAAACCCATTTTGTTTTAGTACAGGTGTCAGTACATTCACAGAGTTAAACTGCCCTGCAAATATATGCAATAAATTTATAAAAACAAGTAAATACGACGAATTATTTTCTAATTAATGCGCATTTTGTTGAAATTATGCGATTTGTATGCAATAATTGCAAATATTGTAATTTTGTAATTGTTATCATTTTACCAAGCAAACGGCACATTGTATTTACCTCTAAAACAAGCACAAACAGGTGCTTTTAAGGCCGCATTCTTCATTCTGTGCAACAGCTTTGATGCACACAATCCCACATTTTTTCATTATCTTTGCCTTATGGACAAGTTTACGCCCCAACAACGCCACCACATCATGGCCTCGATTAAGTCGAAAGACACGAAGCCAGAGCTGCTCGTACGCAAGTATTTGTGGGCGCAGGGGTTCAGGTACCGACTAAACTACGGCCGCTTGCCAGGCCACCCCGACCTGGTTTTGCGCAAATACCGCACCTGCATCTTTGTCAACGGCTGCTTTTGGCATGGCCACGAGGGCTGCAAACGATGGACCTTGCCCAAAACCAACACCCCATTTTGGGAGAATAAGGTGAAACGTAACCAGCAGCGCGATGCCGAAACGCAACGCCAGTTGGCACGCATGGGCTGGCATTGTCTAGTGGTTTGGGAGTGCCAACTGCGCCCATCGCTTCGCCAAAACACGCTGCAAGCCATTGCCCACACCCTTAACCACATTTTATTAACCGACTACCAGCAACGCTATGCACTGCCCCACCCCGACGAAGACGAACCAATGATGGCGGCCGAAGAGCGCAGAGAGTATTTGTAGAGCCTGCCTTGAAAACTCATAAGCGCATAAGCACACAATGTTAAAAAATACACAATGCTTTACAAAACACACTTTCCTTGCCACCCCCTTCTAGCGTAGAAAGAGGCCATTTTGCATGCAATTAGCCGCAATTTCAAGCCTTATGCGTTTCTGTTTTGCTCCAATTTTAAGAAAGCAACCTGCATTTTGCACCATTTTGCCTTTCTATTTTGGATGCCAGCTCGTAATTTTTCAACCCCAATTACCCCCTTTTAGCCCCGAAAACCCCACCTTTTAATGCCCATTTTGCCCCTTTTAGTCCTATTTTCAATGGCTCGAAGGGGTATTATTTATACCATTTCAGCGGATATTTATGCGCAACGCCTTGCGTTTAGCGGCAAATTGCACTGCATTTAGCACCATTTTACCTTGCGTTTAGCACCAAAACGCACTGCATTTAGCATCAAAACGCCCTCCATTTTGCACCAAAACGCAGTGCATTTAGCACCAAAACGCAGTGTGTTTCGCTGCAAATGACCCAAAATAGGGTGAAAATGGCGGTGTCATAAAATAAATATTCATTTTGTCTGTATGTACAACACTCCCCTTTTTGCATCAAAACAAACCTTCGCGAGAATCGATTTTTTGGGGCAAGGCGGGCAGGTGGTGCGCAAAAACGGCACTCATAGTGTTAAATTTTACACTAAATATTTTACATAACAGCAAAATAAGGCCGCTTAGCCTACTAACTCGCTGTTGTGAAAAGTAAATAAGGCGACTGGCGGTGTGTAGCCCTCCCCATTCAGTCAACCTCAACCTCACCGAATGGCAATGCAAGATGCTAAGGAAGATCGTTATCGGCATGAGTTGTTATTACAACGAGGAGGAAGTTTAGGAAAATATACCCGCGCAGTGGATAAGCCAAAATGGGATGCGATAAATAGTTTGTCTGAATTAAAAAAATATAGCAACAAAGCCTAGTGCTATTTAACAAATTATGATTATTTTTGCATACCATCAACAACTAACGTTAAGAACGTTATAGATGGCCAAGGAGAACTTTCAAAAACAGGATTAGAGTGATACTATCCAACCAACAAGATACAACCACCTATGGCACTGTTAGTGGGAATGGCTCGCCAACTTCTGTTTGATTTCAAAGAGTTGCTGGAAGAAGAACATGATGCTAATACCAAGTTCCTAGAATGAAAGATGATAAGAATAAACAAAGATACAATGGCGAAGAAACAGATAACGACCAAGATAATCGAAGAAACGCTTTGGGAGTCGGCGAACACGTTACGTGGTTCTGTCGAGCCTTCCTGAATATAAGCATGTAGTGTTGAGTCTCACCTTTCTAAGCAAGCTGTTGCAACAGGAGGGAGAGAAGAAATTGCAGTTGAAAGAACGTTTTCGTTAAGCCAAACGAACAATGCCGAGCTTGCTCGAACATTGTCATGGCGAGAAAACACACTTTTAGAGGAACAAGAAAAGAACCATTTAATTCATTAAACTATGCACTCGAATAATCAAATTGTGATATACCAGTCTGAGGATGGGCAAACGCAGGTGGACGTACGCCTGGAAAACGAGACGGTGTGGCTTACACAGGCCCAGATGGTAGAGCTTTTTCAAACCACCAAACAAAATGTAAGTCTGCATGTCGGTAATGTTTTTAAGGAGGGCGAACTGGAGGAAAAGTCAACTGTCAAGGAATACTTGACTGTTCGAAAAGAAGGAGAAAGAAAAGTCTCGCGTAAGGTTAAATACTACAACCTTGACGTCATCATTTCCGTTGGTTACCGTGTAAAAAGCAAACGCGGTACAGCTTTCCGTATCTGGGCGAACAATGTGTTAAAGCAATATCTCATTAAGGGTTATGCCGTGAACGAGCGAATGCGCAAGGAGCAGATTGGGGAGTTGCGCCAACTGGTTGGTATGCTTGGGCGCACCATTCAGAACCAGCCATTGTTGTCTAACGACGAGACCGATGCTCTGTTTAAGGTGGTGACAGATTATACTTACGCGCTCGACACGCTAGACAACTACGATTATGGGCGGCTTACCATCAATAAAACCACAGAAGAAGAGCCGTTCCATGCCACTTACGACAATGCGATGGGGGCAATCAAAGGGCTGCGCGACAAATTTGGCGGCTCTGTTCTCTTTGGAAATGAGAAAGACGGCTCTTTCAAAAGCAGTATCGGGCAGATATACCAGACCTTTGGCGGAGAAGAACTCTACCCCAGTGTGGAGGAGAAAGCAGCCATGCTGCTCTATCTTGTTACCTAGAACCACTCGTTCAGCGATGGCAACAAACGCATTGCCGCCACGTTGTTTCTTTGGTTTCTCAACGGCAACCATATCCTCTATCACCCTGACGGCAGTAAGCGCATAGCAGACAGCACACTTGTTGCGCTCACGCTGATGATTGCCGAGAGCCGAACAGAAGAAAAGGATGTCATGGTAAAAGTTGTGGTTAACCTGATTAACAAAAACAACGATGAGTAAAGCAGGGTATAAACGTTTAGGAGCTTTATCAGCGAAGTGAATGTTCGTAATCGGGAGTTGATGTAGCTTATAGCCTCAATTCCCGATTGGGGCTTAAAGAGCAGTGGCGCATATCAAGATGATCGCGATGTCTAAGGCCAAAAGGAAACCGTAAAGCACTCGGCCAGAAAAAGCCGAACTTTTCTTGTATTGATGATTCAACAACAACCAAGAAAGGGCAAATAAGATGATGCTAACCAAATAATACAAGGTGTATTGAATGGCCGTGGGATGATGAAGTTCTGCATCTTCCAACTCTATAAATTCCTCTGAATCGAACCATGCCCCTTGCATCGTGCCTAAAAGTGCAAGAATAAGCAGCGGGCTTATTACGGACAACACCTTAAACAGTATCTTTTTCATACGCTCCATTCTCGTTTTTGAACATTCTTTTTCCAACCTACATCTGCGACTTCTGTTACACATAGCGCATCTGCAAATGTACGATTATTTGGCTACAAGACACCGCTTGCGTATGATAAAAGATGTTGGGTGTTGATAAATTCTGTATTCGGGTGCCGTAAAAAACAAGCAGCTTGCAACGCATTGCGCCCATCTATGCGAAGACGGAGGGAGCTTTAAGCGGGCAATGCCTAGGCCGTTGTTGCCACGAACGGGGCACATCTCCCCCGTGGCCATGTGGGTTAAGCAAAAAACAGCCGAGCATTTGGCCTGATAAAAAAGTTGCTTAGCTTTGCAAAACCGCAGTTTGTTGGCTGACAATGAAATGCAAATATGAGTGACGAAGAAGTTTATCCCGATGCGATAAACCTAAGTTTCGCACCCCAAAATAAATACATGCCGCATTTTTTTTGTACTTTTGCAGTGCCTTAACCCAATGTTACACAAACACGGAGGGAGGAAACGGGCAAGTACACATTATTATATATAGTACAATGGAACAGAAACAATACAAACGAACCACCATCACAGCCGCCTTGCCTTACGCTAACGGCGGCGTGCATATCGGACACTTGGCCGGCGTTTACGTGCCTGCCGACATCTACGCGCGATACATGCGACTGAAAAAGGAGGACGTGGTGTTTATCGGAGGTAGCGACGAACATGGCGTGCCCATCACTATCAGGGCAAGAAAAGAGGGCGTTAGTCCGCAAGACGTGGTAGACAGGTTCCACGCTATGATAAAAAAGAGTTTCGAAGACTTCGGCATCTCGTTCGACATTTACAGTCGAACGACCTCGCCCACGCACCATCAGCTGGCTAGCGACTTCTTTAAGAAACTATACGAAGACGGTAAACTGCTGGAAAAAGAAACCGAACAGTACTACGACGAGGAGGCGCATCAGTTTCTGGCCGACCGCTATATAACGGGCGAATGCCCCCATTGCCACAACGAAGGGGCGTATGGCGACCAGTGCGAGAAGTGCGGACGCGACCTTTCGCCTACCGAATTGCTGCACCCACGCTCTACTATCAGCGGTTCGCAACCCGTGTTGAAGAAAACAAAGAACTGGTATCTGCCGCTAGACCAGTACCAAGACTGGCTTAAAGAGTGGATTTTGGAAGGGCATAAGGAATGGCGTCCCAATGTGTATGGACAGTGCAAAAGTTGGTTGGACTTAGACTTGCAACCACGAGCCATGACGCGCGACTTGGATTGGGGTATCCCCGTACCCGTTGAAGGAGCAGAGGGCAAAGTGCTGTACGTTTGGTTTGATGCGCCCATCGGTTACATATCGAACACCAAAGAGTTGTTGCCCGACACGTGGGAGAAGTGGTGGAAAGACCCCGAAACACGGTTGGTGCACTTCATCGGCAAAGACAACATCGTGTTCCACTGCATCGTGTTCCCCGTAATGCTTAAAGCACACGGCGGATATATACTGCCCGAAAACGTTCCTGCGAACGAATTTCTTAATCTGGAAGACGACAAGATATCTACTTCGAAGAACTGGGCCGTGTGGCTGCACGAATACTTGGAGGATTTCCCTGGCAAGCAAGACGTGCTGAGATATGTGCTTACGGCCAACGCACCCGAAACAAAAGACAACAACTTTACGTGGAAAGACTTCCAAGAGCGTAACA
>ERZ773035.415-NODE-415-length-35563-cov-68.262251_pt1 | contig 35563 bp, 28 predicted proteins | sample MGYA00511487_ERZ773035 | MGnify/ENA primary metagenome ERZ773035 (study PRJEB29015, sample SAMEA2737985) | human oral metagenome | biome: human oral; feature: human-associated habitat; material: dental | place: China | collected 2024 ...
CCAGGAAGTAGTGCGGGAACTCGTAGGTGATCCAGCGGTCCTCGCCGAACATGAGCAAGCCCGCCCGCGTGGGCCTGAGCTCGCCGCCCTCATCCGCCCGTAACGCCCCGATGTTGGTGAGGAAGGTCGTGTCGTCCACGCGACCCCACACGTGCCCCTCGTTGCGCTCGTTGAAGCGCCGGCGGTAGCGCTCGACCGTCTCGCGGCTGATATGGTCGAGCTGCACGTTCTCGGCCACGGCGGCGTCCTGGCTCGACGTGTCAGAGTCACGCAGCATGGAGAGGACTTCCTCGCGCCCGCACAGGTGGTCGCCAGTGTGCGTGCGGCGGAAGGTGCCGCCGAAGATGCTATCGTTGATGAAGATGGGGCGCATGTGGCGGTCCACCCATGGCACGCGAATGACAATGATGTCCTTGCCCTCGACGGTCTCTAGTGTGGCGTCGGAGTCCTTCATGAACCGTGCCGAAACCTTGTCCTCGGAAAGTGCCGCACTCCAGAAGTCGTCGAGGACCTTGCCAACCTTCGGGATGCCGTGCACTACGAAGCTGCCGTCCTTACGCTCGGTCACTCCAAGGACGATGACGCCACCGGCGGTGTTGGCGAAGGCCGAAAGCGTCTCCCACACGTTGCGTGGCAGTTCGCCCTGCCCATCGCGCCCGAGCGCCTTCTTCACCTCCAGGCGGTTGCCCTCCCGGTATGACTTGAGTTCGTTGAGGTCGAACACACTATCCTCCGTCCTCTCCAATCAGGCTGGCTCATCTTCCGTCTCAAGGTCCGATAACAGCCTGTCTGTCAGGTGGCCGAACACTACTCGGTCGATCTTCGTCTTCATGATGCGCATGCTGTCATATCGCTCCGCATCGTCTTGGAACCACGCCGCAAGGTCTGTCGAATCAATGCTCTCCTTTTCCTCATAGTCGAGGCATTGATACACCTCGCTTACGTGCCGCTCCGCTATTGTTTGCTTTGCCTCTAATGGCAAGTCGTCAAAGACGATGCAGGAGCCGATGCGTGAGTATATTGCAGCGCCGAAACTTTGTTTGCTCTCTGCCTCGGTCGCAAAGTTGGATGTGAGAGTGAATATTCCATCCCTGATGTCGACCTCGTAGTTCGTGTCGATAAACAGCCCCTCGTCGAACTGTTGGTAGAAGACGTTGTAGAGCGAATAGTTCACCTTTTCGAACTCGTCGAGAAGAACAGCGTTGGATTCCCTGCCGAGCAGGCCCCTCACAAAGCTGCCCTTCGAGTGCTCCGCCGAAGATGTAGTCGTGTGTCTCAGTCGTCTGCATCATTGAAATCTGCACGCGGGCCAGCTTTCCGCTCAATGCCTCGCTCAAACACTTTGCACTTTCAGTTTTACCTACTTCGGATGGCCCGTAGAAGAGCAGCACGACCGGTCGCTTCCCGCCCATGCTGTAAAGCCGGTAGAGCAAAAGGGCAATCACGTGTTTGCACTCCCGTTGCCCGAGTATGGCATCATCCACCTGGTAATGTACCACCTTGATGGTCGCCTTGTCGACAGCCTGCCCGTTTCTGTCTCCTCAGTGAAAAAAGTCGATACCGGTCAGCTTCTCGACCAGCTTTGATGCAAGTCCGTCCTTCGCTTGTTGGACATCAGGTTGTCCCTCTATCCCTACTGGGAGGAGAAGCTGGCCATGTCAACGGTAGTCTAACAAAGAGGGGCGCATCCGGTAATTGTTGCTGCACTTCGCCCATTGTTCTATACTGTAGACAAACGACAGCAATCGCTATCATATGATAACAGGGGGCAAGCATGGCAACGGCAACCATACCGCTTGGCAACCGAGTAGACGCTACACTTAAGCGCGAATTTGACAGTACGGCTGAAGAGCTAGGACTTACACCCACAGTTGCGCTCACGGTGTTCATGAAGCGTTTCGTCACAGACGGCGGTTTTCCCTTCGATGTGCGCAAGAGGCCCGAGGCTTTTTATGAGCCTTTTGCAACTGAGGAAGAAGCGCTCGACTTCACCAACAACGCTTTCAGAAGAGCTTACGATGAAACACGGTGAACTATGGACGGTACGCGGGAGTTCGTACGCATCAAAGCCCCGGCCGGTGCTTATTGTGCAAAATGACGATCTCGACCTGTTTGATTCAATCGTACTCTGCTTGATGACCTCGCAAGATTCAAGTGATATATCTACGCGTGTCGCGATTGATCCAACCGAGAAAAACGGCTTGCGCAAGAAAAGCTGGGTGCTGACGGAGAAGATTTACTCAGCCAGAAAGGGCGAACTTGGCGCACGTATCGGGACGCTCTCCAAAGAAGACATGGTCAAGGTTTCCCGGCAGCTTTCAATCGTGCTTGACCTTTAGGGATGTCGATATCGCTAATGCGCCGCTCTCCGAGCAGCAGCACATCGCGTGGGCATTGTTGACAAGCTCGACGACGCACTCGCAAACGACCTTACAGGCGGTCTCTCTGCCGGAATCGAAGCCCCCTGCACCTAAACATGCCCACTACAGCGACAAGCCGCTCGCCTTCTCCGAAAAATGCAACTTGTTACCGTAATAGTCAAGCTTCGGATATCTTCGAGGCTTCGTGAGTTCGCGTGGGTGGGTGCGTCACCGCCCTGGCGGCGTGGACCTCAGGTTCGAGCCGCCCTGGCTTCATGGGTGCCATGGGGCCGTCAACGTCGTGGGACCCGTGACGCCGCCCGGTCGCGCGATCGGACGTGGAGACAGTCAGGAGTGTACACAGATCAGCGAAAATGGCCCCTTGGAGCCGTTTTGGAGTGTTTGTGTACACTTTTGCGACGCGAGCTTTGCGACGCGAGCTGCGTCGGGTGGCACGAGCGCCCCAACCGCCATGGCGTGCCGGCGACGCCCCCTCGGTGGCCGTCTCCCCCTTGGTCGGGAAAACAGGCTCTGCGTGAGTGGCGCCACCGCTAGCTTGGTGTCTTCGCCGAGGCAGCAACCCACACAAACCCCCGGAGAGACATATCTTCCCCGAATCCCGAATAAGAAGAGGCTTCGGTAGTATTCGTAGCTAAGGAGTTGGCTACGCGGCCTTTGCCTTGTCCGTCCTTGCTCCACGCGCCTCCTGTCCCTGTTTTCCCCTCCTCTCGTCCGCCTTCCATCCCTCCCCCTTGCAAGCCTCGCAGGGAAACGCCGGCTACTCGTCCGGACGGCGCGGCATGAGCGGCGCGATGAGTGCGTTCTGTCAAGTTGTTTTGAGGTTGTCGGTGTCGCGAGAGCCGAACCCGACGCGAACACCGGTCCTAGCCTTGTCGTCGGTACTCCCCGCGCGGCCGTTGCCGACACCAAGAGGGACCTCGAAGCTCGGTGCCCCAGAATCTGCGGGGCACTTTCGCCGGGGATTTGCCCAGTTGATTCCCAAAACTCGGTACCCCAGAATTTGCGGGGCACTTTCGCCGGGGCACCTGCTCCCATCAGGACCTCCGCAGGACCCAGCGCGAGCTGTCGGACTACCCTGCGGGAGCTCGGTGCCCCAGAATCTGCGGGGCACTTTCGCCCGGGGTTTGCCCAGTTGATTCCCAAAACTCGGTACCCCAGAATTTGCGGGGCACTTTCGCCGGGGGCGCCTGGCCGACGACGGAGGGTGCGACTGCAGGACCGAGCTAAGATTGTCCCAATCAGAGCTTACGTTTTGAAGTGGCGAGATACGGATACAATGACTGGCGTCAAAGCCGTTCGGAGGGACGCCATGGACCGCACCGACAAGGGATCAACAGTTCGCCGCAACGCTCTCAGCCGCTGGTGGAGAGGACGCGCGCGCCATGGTCTCATCAGCCTGTTTATGTGGCTGGGTATGCTGGTCGTGCTCGTGCTCATGGCGGCGCGCATGGTGCCGTCCAGTCACTCGGCAGGTCGGGTCATCCCCGAGCTCGTCGCCTTTGTGCCCTTTGCCGTGCTACCCACGCTCGTCGTGGTGCTGCTCTCGACGTTCTGGCACAGGCGTATCCTCGCCGTGCTCTCGGCCCTCTGTCTGGTGACTCTCGTCGTGTGGCACATCGGCTACTTTGTCCCCCGTCACACGCTGAGCGATACCGCGAGGAGCGCTACCAGCACCTCGTCGGGGACTGCTCCTAACACGGACGACAGGGTACTTCGCCTCATGACGCTTAACACCCTGAACGGGCACGTCAGCGCCTCGAAGGTCGTGGACATCGTGCGGACCCAGAAGGTCGAGCTGCTGGCTCTGCAGGAGGTGAGCCAGGGCTTTCTGCAGGAACTCTCGGACGCGGGTATCCACGACCTACTTCCCTACAGCGTGCTCGGCAGCTCGGGCCGCTCTGACAACGGTGGCATCAACGTGCTCTTCTCAGCGACCCAGATGTCCGACCAGAACACGAGCCTCTTGCCCATCGAGACCTCAGCGATGCCTGCGGGAAGCCTTTCCATAGGTGGCACGACCGCGCGCTTTGTCTCGGCCCACCCCAACTCACCGCACAAGGGTGGTCAGGGACTGTGGAGCGAGGGACTCACCACCATCGCCAAGCTCGCAAACTACAGGCATTCCTACGTCATCCTCGGTGACTTCAACGCGACCTGGGACCACGCTCGCTTCCGCGAGCTTCTGGGCTCGTCCTTCGTGGACGCGGGCGAGCAGGCCGGAGAGGGCTTCCACATGACCTATCCCGCCAACTCCACGATCCCTCCCCTGATCGAGATAGACCACATCGTCTACTCCCGAGACGCGGGGCTCTATGTGGGAGACCTCCAGACCATCAGCGTCGCAGGCTCGGATCACCTGGCGCTGCTCGCCACGCTCGAGGCGAGCTAGGAGGGGTTCGAGCTCGGGCGGCCTCTCTCCTCCGCGCACTTTCGCCAAGGGAAGCGAGCGGTCGAGGCGATCAGTCGAGACGAGCGGTCTCACATCCGAAAAAAATTTGCAAAGTTCGCTTGACATATAGTGCAAAGTGAGCTTTACTATATTTGCAAAGCAAGCTTGCTATACCACTACACGCCGAACGAAGGAGGTTGATGTGAGGACGCGAATACCAGAACTTAGGCGAGAGCGAAAGGTCTCTCAAAGCGAGCTGGCAATGGCGGTTGGGGTCACGCGACAGACGGTGACCTCCATCGAGACGGGCAAGTACACAGCGTCACTTCCTCTCGCCCACAAGATTGCCCAGTACTTTGGCCTCACCATCGAGGAGATCTTTGACTTCTCGGACATCGACTAGCACAGGGCCGCCCAACAGGCGACAGACCCGCAACACGAACCCATCAGAGGAGCGATCATGGAAACAAGCAAGACAAACAACGCCAACGAACAGCTCACAGAGGAGCTCAGGAGGTTCAAGGCACGTCTGATCGGGCAGATCATACTGGGCACCTCACTTTGCCTCATCGGTATCCTGGGAGCGACGTATGGTACAGTCACGGGAGCCACCCAAGACTATACCTATGGCCTGTGCATAGGTGCTGCCGCAGCGGTATTGGCCACCGGCATCCATAGGCTCATGCGTGCGAGGAGGGTTGACTGCCTGCGCGAGTACTACGCGCGGGAGCATGACGAGCGCCTGGCGGCCATCAGGGCGAAGAGCGGCCTTCCCATGGTTCTCTACCTGATGGTCGGCATGCTCTGCGCCACCTTCGTCGCACTTGCGCTTGGCCAAGAGACCGTTGCCGACACCCTCATCGCGACGGAGATTGCCTGTGGGGCCGCAAGCCTCCTCTCCAGGGCCTACTGGTCACGACGGATATAGGCCAAGCGGGACCTGGCCCCAAAGAGGCCGACCGTCATGCCAGCTGACACCGTGACAAAGACGTCTGACAGCACCTCCCTACCATGTATGAGCTTCGTGAGGCCCATCACCTGAGCGCCACCGCCACAGGTGGCGCCAGCATACGCAGGCTTTCGATATCTATCGCCCATAATGAAACCTCCTTGTCCACGCAATCCATACGCGAGAAGTACAGTCCCCCAAAAGCACGCTCACAAGCCCAGTGCCACGGGCAAGGGCGAGGCCCACCAGAAAGAGGGTCCGAGCCCGTGGGAACGGCGGAGGAATCCCTCGAGGCGACCTCCTCTGGCATGGCCCGAGGGCGTCGCAGGCGGCGCGTACCGAGAGCAGCAAGAACGAACACCGAAAGGGCGGCGAGGACCTCGTATGGCCACGAGCGGAGCTGACCGAGCGGCACCACACGTGTGAGAAGGCACCACGTTGCCAGACCGAGGCCCAGACCCATCAGCGGCGATGCGCCGCCCTCCCTCTGCCAGCTGCCCTCGCAAGACTCAGCTCGCAGGACGCCCTCCTCACAGGACGCCTCTGCGCTCGCCCCCCTGAGTCACGCCTCAGCCACAAGCACCGATCGAGACAATCCAAGCAACCATCGCCATCACCAGGACACCCAGTTCCGAGGTAACCAAAAGGGCTGCGCTGTAGGGGATCCGCCCCGTCGCCTCAAAGACCTCGCAGCTGAGGTAGCTGGAGATGAACCCCGTCGCCATCCCGCCAGCAAGCGCAAGGCGTCCACCGTCGTCCACGTGGCCCGCAAAGGCACAGATCCCAGGCACAAGGGGGCGTCGCAAGACGATGGCGCAGCAGAGGGACGCGAGCATGGCCGTCAGCGGCTGCGTCAGCAGCTCACACTCCTGGAAGTACGAGAACCACTCGCTGCCGAAGATGCCGTATATGCGCTCCCCCATCCTGCCTATGGGAGTCAGCACCCACTCGGGGACGATGCCAAGCGCCATGGACGCCAAGCCCAGCACTGCGGCCACTGCGCGCAGGCGCCCTCGCCCCTTTCCTCGAAGTCCCAGGCAGGACCCGATGACAAAGCCCGACGCGAGGTAGACCCGCATGCCGCCAAGCGCCGAATTCGTCCTGCTCACGAGGTGGAAGGGCGTCGCCGCGAGCACGCAGGGCCACACCACGCACACAAGCGCACCATGAAGCCGCACGCCCCAGGCACGTGCGGGCACATGATCCATCGTCCCGACCCCCTTTGGACAGCAAGCGTTGCTATAGGTAGGAGCGATCGACCGGATGGGAGCGACCGACTGGAGTGCGGCCTTAGGCCTCGAGCCTGGCCGTAAGCAGCTGGTTGAAGAGCTTGGGGTTGCCCTTGACGCCGGCCGCCTTCGAGGCCTTCATGCACTGGCCGACAAGAAAGCCCACGACCTTCGTATTGCCGTCCCTGTACTGCCTGACCTGGTCCGCGCAACGACCGAGGACCTCATCCACCACCGGCTCGAGGGTAGCGCTGTCCGTGCTCTGGCGCAGTCCCCGCTCGTCCACGACCCGCTCGGGGTCCGCGTCTGTGCCGTCCACGACCTCAAAGACCTCGCGGGCCTGGGCGAAGCTGATCGCATCGGCCGCAAGTAGAGCCGAGACGGACGCGGCCTGCGCCGCCGTGATGGCACCAAAGGCGGGCAGAAGGTTGACGACCACGTTCGCAACCGTGGGAGCGACTTTCTCCCCCGCCGTCGCAACGGCCTCCTCAAAGAGTGCTGCCACGGTCGGGTCGCCCGCGATCTGGGCGGCATCATCGCCCCTCAGGCCAAAGCTCGCCTCGTAACGCTCGCGCCTCGCGTCCGGCAGCTCCGGGATACGCTCGCGCGCCTCCTCTATGAACTCGTCAGAGAGGTCGAAGGGCGCAAGGTCCGGGTCGGGGAACAGCCGGTAGTCGTCGGCCGTCTCCTTGGTGCGCATGACGACGGTGCGCCTCCTGCCGGGCTCCCAGTGGCGCGTCTCCTGGTAGACGACGCCACCCTCCTCGAGCACCTCTGCCTGGCGGCGTATCTCGTATTCCAGGGCGTCGTGCAGGCTCTTGAAGGAATTGATGTTCTTCATCTCGGTCTTGGTGCCAAGCCCGGTCTCGCCGCGCCTGCGCAGGCTGACGTTGCCGTCACAGCGCATGGACCCCGACTCCAAGGAGCAGTCGGAGATACCCAGCGCGAGGAAGGTCTGGCGGAGCTTCTCCATGAAGAGGCGGGCCTCCTCGGGCGTACGCAGATCGGGCTCGGTCACAAGCTCGATGAGCGGCGTGCCGCAGCGGTTGTAGTCGATAAGCGACTCAGAGGCGCCGGCGATGCGCCCCTCCTCGCCGCCAATGTGGACCATCTTGGCCGCGTCCTCCTCCATGTGTATGCGCAGGATCCTGATGGGCACCACGTAGGAGCCGTCAGCCGCACGCGGGACGGGCGTCACGCCATCTGCGGCGAGAGACTCCCACATGGGACGCTCCCTCGCGCCCGGACCCGACACCGTAAGATCAAGGTGGCCGTGCATGCAGAAGGCGATGGGGCCCTGCGTGGTCTGGAAGTTCTTGGCCATGTCGGGATAGAAGTAGTGCTTGCGGTAGAACATCGAGTGGCGCTGGATCTCGCAGTTCGTGGCCAGCCCCGCCATCACGATGGATTGGATGGCCCTGCGGTTGGGCACGGGCAGAGCTCCCGGCAAACCCAGGCAGACGGGGCACACGTTGGAGTTGGGCGCGTCGTCGTGGCTGAGCCTGCAGTTGCAGAACATCTTGGTGTCAAGCGTGGTGAGCTCGGTGTGAACCTCCAGACCAATGACGGCCTCCCAGTCCGTGAGCACCTCCTGCAGCGTCCTCATAGGAGCTTGCCTCCCTTCCCGATAAAGCCAGGAGCGACGGGGGCACCCTTACCCAGGCCAAGGCCCGCGTCCACGCCACGCTCTATGGCACGCGCAAAGCTGAGGAGCGTCGCGTCCCCGAAAGCCGGACCTTGGAGCTGCGCCGAGATGGGCAGGCCCGACTCCTGCCCCAGGCCCAGAGGCACCGATATGCCGCCGTTTCCGGCTATGTTGTTCGAAATAGTGAACATATCCGAGGCGTACATCTGGGTGGGGTCGCTGATCTCGCCAAAGCGAAAGGCGGTGCGTGGCGTCGCGGGCATGAGGATGACATCGCACTGCTCGTAGGCACGCTCATAGTCTTGAGTGATGAGCGTGCGCACCTGTTGGGCCGGGTAGTAGTACCTGTCGTAGGTACCGCTAGAGAGGAGGTAGGCCCCCAGCATCTGGCGGCGTATGGCCTCTCTGCCAAAGCCGCGTGCGCGGGAGAGTGCCGTCTGCCACGCGAGCGTGGCGCAACCCTCCTCCTGGTGTCCGTAGCGCACCCCGTCAAAGCGCGCGAGGTTGGAGAAGGCCTCGCAGGGCGCAATCACGTAGTAGGCCGCGATCGCGGAGGCAATGTTGGGGAGGTCGACCTCCACAACCTTAGCCCCCTGGTCCTCCAGGACCCTGCGGGCCAAGGCAATGCCGGCCTTGACCTCACCCGTCAGGCCCTCTGCCTCGAGGAGCGCGGGGACGACGCCGACCCTGCGACCCTCGACAGCATCATCGAGCCGCCCCAGGAAGTCTACCCGGCAGTCCTGGCTCGTGGAGTCGAGCGGGTCAGGGCCGGGCGCAACGAGGGCGCTCATGGCGAGGGCAACGTCCTCGACGCGACGCGCGAAAGGCCCCACCTGGTCAAGCGAGCTTCCGAAGGCAACGACGCCATAGCGACTCACGGTGCCGTACGTGGGCTTCAGGCCCACAACGCCGCAGAGCGAGGCTGGCTGGCGGATCGAGCCGCCCGTGTCGGAACCCAAGGCGAGTGCAACCTCACCAGCAGCGACGGCGGCGGCGGAGCCCCCCGACGAGCCGCCAGGCACACGCGTAAGGTCCCAGGGATTGTTGGTGGGGTGGAAGGCGGAGGACTCGGTGGAGGAGCCGAAGGCAAACTCATCCATGTTGGTCTTGCCCACAGGCGTCGCCCCGGCAGCGAGCAGGCGTCCCACGCAGGTCGCCGTGAAGACGGACTCGTAGCCCTCAAGCATGCGGCTCGCGCAGGTCGTGCGAGTCCCCACGAGGTGCATGTTGTCCTTGAACGCAACGGGGACGCCGGCAAGGGGACCCGGTTTCTCTCCCCTTGCGAGGCGCTCGTCGGTCGCCTTGGCGATATCAAGCGCAAGCCCTGCCGAGACCTGCAGGAAGGCGTGCAGCTGTGGCTCGCGTGCGTCGAGCGCGGACAGCGAGGCCTTCGCAACCTCGACCGCCGAGAAGTCACCAGCCGCGACCCCCGCCGCGATCTGCCTCGCAGAGAGCTCGTCGAGAGACACCATCAGCGATCACCCTCCTCATCGCCCAAGATAGAGGGCACACGGAAGTAACGTCCCTGCGTCGAGGCAGCGTTTGACAGCGCACTGTCTATGGACAGGGCGCGCATGGAGTCATCTACAACGTCGTCGCCCATCACGTTGGAGAGCCTACCAATGGGATGAAAGGTGAGCTCGACGCCGTCGAGGTCGTACTCACAGATGGGCGCGAGCAGGGCGACGGCCTCGTTCATGTACGAGGTCATCTCATCGAGCTCCTCCTCGCTCAGGGCGATGCGGGCGTAGTCGGCGATGCCGGCCACGTCCTCCTTGGAAAGTGGCATGTCTCCTCCGATACGGGCGGTCACACGCCGCTTCACGGCTGCCACCCTATGAAAGGCGCTTCTCTGTGCGCCCATTCTAGGTCAGCCCTGCGACCAACGCGAATGCTACATCTTGGAGGTAGCAAAGCATCTAGCGGTCCTCTTCGCCGTGGGCCTCCTTGGCGCCGCTCCCTTCGGCATCGGCCTCGCTGTCATCGGCCGCGTTGCCATCAGCCTCGAATTCCTGAGGCCCTGTGGATGACTTCTTCCCGCTGGGCTTGAGCTTGTCGAACTCCCCCCTATATATCTTGAACAGGACGTTCTGCAAGGCATCGCTCTCGATGAGATCCTGCTTGGCGCTCTCGCGTATCGTACGGTCATACTCCGCGTCGTGACCGATGAAGGGAGGCTGCCCCTGCCCACCGACCTTGTCGCCACCACTCTCGGCTGTGCCACCACCGCTCTTGGTCGTGTCATCTTCGCTCGAACGGCTTGCGCTGCTGTCCATGATCCACTCCTCCTCGTATATCCCCATCGTTGGTGCGTCTAACGGCATTCCGGCGCCAAAGCGCCAAGGAGCAGACACCTCTGGCCCCACGCGCCAGGGATGCCCTGCTAGGGTCGCTTGATATCCTTCAGCTTAGCACGATGCGGGAGTATCAGACCAGCGAGAAAACCCAGAAGAGAGACCATGAGACCGATCGCCAGATATTCGTGCGTGGGCAAGAGGACCTCATGGGAGTCACCGACGTGATCGATGATTGAGACCAACCACGGAAGCAGTGCAAACAGTCCCGCCAGCACAAGGATAGCAAGCCAGCGCACGGGTCCCCACCTGCGCTGCACCGAGATGGTAACGGAAAGCGCAAAGGTCGCCGACACGTGAAGCAGATAGGTCACCAGGACCCATCCCAGCGAGTCGAGCCGACTGGCGTCCATGCCCAAGCTGATGAGACAACCCACCCACACGACAACGTATACGCAGAGCACGACCCAGAAGGCACGCGTGGGACGCCCTTCTACCTCGACATGCTCCTCGACCCCGCCGTCGGTTGGGGCGCCTCCGCCCGACCTCGACCCTGCCGCTGGGGCTGTAGCCGCCGCAGGCTCATCTCTCGTCTTGTGTTTCAACCTCTTACGTGACTTACGTGACTTATTGCGTGATTTACATGACTTACGTGACGCGCGCTTTGACACCGTATGTCAGCTCCCCTGTATGCAGATCGTCGCGACATGTGCGTCGCCCATTGTACAGGTACGGGCGGGAGTAGATGCGACCGCAGCACAGCGAGCTCAGAGTGCGCCTTTGCGTAGCTGCTCCATGATCGCAGACTACGCTTTTCCGTGAGCCGTCGGGTGGACCGGGTCACAGAATGCACTTTTCCGTGAGTCGTCGGGCGCAGAATGCGCTTTTCCGTGAGCCGTCGGGCGCAGAATGCGCTTTTCGGTGAGGCGACGTCACGTTTGCCCAGGTGAGGAAAACCGCATTCTACGGAAAGGCGCATTCTGCGTGCACACCCTCACGGAAAGGCGCATTCTGGCTGCGGACCCTCACGGAAAAGCGCAATTTGGCCAAGAAGTCACGAGGGGCACGATCCAATCCTCGCGAAGTGAGTGAATCACTCACTTCATCAACCTGAAGTGAGTGATTTTTCGGCCCCAAGGCACTACAGTTCATCAAGGTAAACTTACATATGCGCAGGTAGAAGACTTACTGAATAAAATATCGAAGTGAGTGAATCACTCACATCGCGTACATGGTGTGGGTGAACCACTCACATCGCGTACATGGTGCGGGTGAACCACTCACATCGCGTTCATGGTGCGAGTGAATCACTCACATCGCGTTCATGGTGCGGGTGAATCACTCACTTCGCGTACATGGTGTGGGTGAATCACTCACTTCGCGAGAACTGCGAGCGCTACGATGTGCGCAGCTGAGGACCACTCACTTCTACCCTACCCCTTCCCGTGCCCGCTCGCCTTCTGGGCTGTGAGCATCTGGGCGAAGACGTCCCGATCGTAGTCCGACGGCAATACGATAGTCGAGGCGTCGTTCTTGCTGATATCGACCATCATCTCGGTCCACTGCGAGAACATAAACAGGCTGTTAGCCTCGTCACTGGTGACACCGCTATCGCGGATGGTGTCAAGCGACTCCTTGATACCCTCGGCGATGGCCGTCCGCTGCCGCGCAATGCCCTCGCCACGAGCACGCATAGCCTCTGCCTCGGCCTGTGCCGCAATGACCGTCTTCTGGCGGGCAGCATTGGCGTCGTTGGTCGCGCTCTCGAGGTTGTTCTTGGAGGCGACGATGCGGTTCATCGACTCCTGGACCTCCTTGGGAAGCCGGATGGCCGTGATGAGCGTCGCGACAACAGTGTAGCCATAGGCGAGCATCTTGTCTGCAACCGAGTGGTCGATGGAACTCGCGATGGCCTCCTTCTCGATGAACACGTCCTCGAGGCTGCGGGCGGGGATCTCGGAGCGTAGCGCGTCCGCAAAGTAGTCCTTCATCTGGCCGACGGGATCAGTAAGGGTATAGATGCACCGATAGACGCCGGACTGGGTGATGTCTGCGGCAGGCGAGCCGTCGACGCGAAACTGGATGGAGACGTCAAGCTCGATGGTAACGTTGTCCTTGGTCTTGGCGTCAAAGGTCATGCGCTCGTCCTGCGTCATCATGCTGATGATCCTGACCTTGTCGATGCCGGGGATCTTGAAGTGAAGCCCGGCGTTGGCGATTCCGCTGAACCTGCCGAGCCGCTCGATCGCGGCACAGTGCTGCTGCGGGACCACGTAGAGCCCACCTCTGAGCACGATGACGCAGATGAGAACGATAACGATGAATGCAAACATTGCCCCTCCCCTTCATAGGACCATACGGGCGCGCCCTGGCACCCGATGACAGGACAGTCACAGCCGGACCAAGACGCGCGAGCGTCTATTCTAGCGCACGGCTTGGCCCCGTCAATCCGAAGGTGGGGTCCTTGTGGGGACAGACGCCACGCCCGCAAATGCCTCCTCAAAGGCTGCAAGGTTGGACCCCCCGGGAATCGCAAAGACGACCCGCTCGAACGCGCCCGGGTGCTCCTCCAGCCACGAGAGAAAGGCCTCGCTCGCCACCTTTGGGTCATTTCGGAAGGCGCCACAGCCAAGGGCCCCCGTGATCGCGGTCTGCACGGGCTCGTCGCTCGCCGCCGCCATGAGGTCCATCGCAAAGCGTGCGCGCTCGCCCATCACCCTGTCGCAGATCTGCCCGCTGACGCCCCAGGTCATCATGGCCCGACCCTTAAAGGGTGCCGCGACCACCGCCACGTCCACCTTCGCCGCCACGTCCTCATCGCCCGAGAAGAGGAGGACGTCCGGAACGTAGAGCCCCCGATCGTAATAGAGGTCGTCGTTATGGTCGGAGCGATTCGGCTCGTAGAAGTCATCCCATCGGGCGTCAAGCGCCGGGTAGAGCGATGAGTGGGCACAGAGAGCCTCCTCCTGGGCCTGTGCACCCGAAAGGAAGCCACCGCCTGGGCTGAGGTAGGAGGCAAAGTCCAGAAGGCAGACCCTCTCGCCCCGCCGAGAGGCCTCGATCGCGGCACTCGCGGTGTCGGTGCTCGCGATCTCTATGGTGGTCGTCGCCCAGCGGGTCTCGACCTCGGGCAGGGCACTCCCCTCCACGATGCGCGTCAGGTCGATGCTGTGATGCAACGAACCCGCGTGCTGCTCGGCAAGCATGTCCACGCGCCATTTCGCGTAGGCCCTGCACTCAGCCGCGCTCTTCCGTCTGTGATATGCCATGATGAGAACCTCCTCGTGAGTATAAGCGTAGCGGTAGGTCACGCGCCGGGACTCCCCGTCGCGCGAACTGTGCCCCTCAGCGCTCCCTGCGCCTCCCTATACCACCCTATAGCAGGTGCTCTGCTATCTGGACGGCATTCGTGGCGGCGCCCTTGCGGATCTGGTCGCCAGCACAGAAGAGCACGAGCGCGCTTGCTCCCTCCGGCGCGGAGAGATCTCGCCTGATGCGGCCCACGAACACCAGGTCCTGACCGCTCGCCTCGAGTGGCATGGGGTAGCGAAGCCTCGCGGGATCGTCCACGAGCTTGACGCCAGCCGCCCCTGACAGGATCTGGCGCGCCTCGTCGGGCGAGAGCGGGCGCTCGAACTCCATCGTGATTGACTCCGAGTGCGAGCGGACGATGGGCACGCGCACACAGGTGCAACTCACGCGAAGCTCGGGCAGGTGCATGATCTTGCGTCCCTCGTTTTGCAGCTTCATCTCCTCGGAGCTGTAACCCTCCTCGTCAAAGCCCCCGATCTGCGGGATCAAATTGAAGGCGAGCGGGTAAGCAAAGGGATCGGTCGCGCCGACCTCACGTCCGTCCACATGGGCCCTGACCTCGCGCTCGAGCTCATCGAGGCCGGGCTTGCCAGCGCCTGAGGCCGCCTGGTAGGTACTTACGACGAGCCGCTTGAGCTGCGCCCGCAGGTGGAGCGGCCACACCGGCATAAGGCCGATGATCGTGGCACAGTTGGGGTTCGCGATGATGCCTGCGGGATGGTTGGCTATGTCGGCGGCGTTAATCTCAGGGATGACCAGAGGCACGTCCTTACGAAGACGAAAGGCATGGCTGTTGTCCACGCAGACGGCACCGCGCCTCACAGCCTCGGGGAGAAGCTCTTGTGCCTGGGCGTCACCCGCCGCGCCGAGCACGATATCGACACCCTCAAAGGCATCAGGCCGAGCCTCACGCACGACCACCCGCTCACCTCTGAAGGCAAGCTCTTTGCCCACCGAGCGGGCACTTGCCAGGCACACGAGTTCGCGCACGGGAAAGTCCCTCTCTTCCAGGACCCTCATCATCTGCGTTCCCACGACGCCCGTCGCACCGAGTATCGCCACCACCTTGCCTGCCATGTCCTGCTCCTTTATCTTATGTCGCACGTCTTGCGCCTGTCGGCTGTCCCTCGCCCTGCTGCGGGATCTCGACCATCTCGCCCGCCACGAACTTGTCGTAGATGCACGTGATGGCCCGCTCGAAGTCGGCGTTGTTGACACCCAGTATGATAGAGATCTCCTGCGAGCTTTGGGTGATCATGCGGATGTTGATACCCGCCTCGCCGAGCACGCCGAAGACGCGCCCCGAGGTGCCCGCACGCCGACTCATGTTACGACCGACGACCGAGATGAGCGCAAGCCTGTCCACGACGTTGATGCTGTCGGGCTTGAGCTCCTTCTGCAGGTCATGCACGATGGAATAGATGCTGTCCTGGACGTCCGCACCGTTGACCACGATGCCAAAGGAGTCGACGCCCGTCGGAATGTGCTCGACCGAAACCCCATAGTCCTCAAAGACCGTGAGCGCCCTGCGGACGATGCCGACCTTGGAGGACATGTGCGCCTTCTGCACATGGACGGCGAGGAAGTCCCTCTTGCCGGCGATGCCCGTGATCAGGTGCTCACGGGCACCGTCGGCGGCAGTCTCGCGTATCATGGTGCCGCGCTTCTCGGGCTGGTTCGTGTTCTTTATCTGGATGGGGATCCCCACCTCGCGCACCGGGAAGATCGAGTCCTCCTGCAGCACCGAGGCACCCAGGTAGGAGAGCTCGCGCATCTCATCGAAGGTGATGCGGTGGATGGTGCGCGGATTGTCCACGATGCGAGGGTCCGCCGAGAGGAAACCCGAGACGTCAGTCCAGTTCTCGTAGAGGTTCGCATCGATGCAGCGAGCAAGAATGGCGCCCGAGATGTCCCCACCGCCGCGATCGAAGAGCTTGACCGTTCCGTCGACCGTCGAGCCATAGAAGCCCGGCAGCACGAAGTCGCCCAGGCGCTGGACGGCCTCGCGGATACGAGCCTGCGTGCGCTCGAGGTCGATCTTGCCGTCATGGTGAAAGATAATGACGTCGCGGGCGTCCAGGAAGGGCTTGCCAAGGTACTCTGCCATGAGCTGCGCGGTGAACCACTCGCCGCGTGAGACGACGTACTCGGGCGAGCAGCTCTGGACCTGGTCGATGAGCTCGTCGAAGCGCTCGGCCACGGGAAACGCAAGTCCAAGCTCCTCGGCAATGTCGAGGTAGCGCTTCCCTATCTCTCTGAGGAGGCTCGTGCAGTCGACGTGGTACTTGATGTGGGCATTCACGAGGAGCAACAAATCGGTGACCTTGTTGTCATCGCTGAAGCGCCTACCTACGGCCGAGACCACCACGAAGCGGCGGTCCGGGTCACTCTCGACGATGGCCTTGACCTTCCTGAACTGTTCGGCGTCAGCGACGCTCGAGCCACCGAACTTTGCGACCTTGATCATGCACCTACGCCTCCTTGGGGAGCGCCGCCATGAAGCTCGCCGCATCCTCCTCGCACGCCCGCTCAAGGAGCCGACGCGCCTCCTCTGCCGTGACGTCGTGAACCACGACTGCAGCTGGACCGAAGGGACGCGCGCCCTCGACGGTAGCCCTCGTACGGAGCACATAGTCTGCTCGAAGCAGAGACGCGTCGTAGCTGAGGTCAGCGGAGAAGTCGTAGTGGGGACGCCTCCCCTCGCAATAGTCAATCACATCCTGCACGATGGCGTTGCCGGTGGGCAACATGCCGGCGCCCTGGCCATAGAACTTCAGCTCGCCCACCGTGGTCCCGACAAGGCTCACGAGGTTGAAGTTGGAGGGTACGTGTGCCTCGAGGGTGTCAGACGAAAGTGCCACGGGCTCAACGGCCACAGCGTAGCGCCCATCCCGCAGGACGCCCCTCCCCAGGAGCTTCACGGTTCGGCCGTGCGCGGCAAAGAGGTCGATGTCGGCCTTGGTGATGGTACGAAGCCCCGTCACGGGAAACTCGCTTGTGCAGGCGCAGCCAAAGGCGACGCAGGCCGCGATGAGGGTCTTGTTCTTGACATCGATGCCGTCGATGTCGGCGGAGGGGTCCCTCTCGGCAAAGCCCTGTTCCTGGGCCCTCTTGAGGGCCTCGTCGAAGTCCGTTCCCTGTCTGACCATCGCGTCGATGATGAAGTTGGTGGTACCGTTCATGATGCCCGAGAAGGACGTCACCTCGTCGATGCGGCGGGCCTTCTCGATGGAGGCTATCCAGGGGATACCGCCCCCGCAGGTGGCCTCGATGAGCAGGCTCGCACCCGTAGACTGGGCACATGCCGCAAACTCCTCGAAGTGTGCCGCGACGACGGCCTTGTTGGAGGTGACGACGGACTTCCCGGCGCCGAGCGCGTCCACGATGAAGCTCCTCGCGGGCTCAAGGCCACCCATGCACTCCACGACGAGCTCTATCTCTGGGTCCTCGACGATGTCCTCGAAGCGAGAGGTCATGCGTGGGTCCGTGAGGCGCTCGGGCAACTCGAGTATGCGGGCCACCTCGACGCCTCGCACGCGATTTGCGATGATGCGGTCTACTCCCTGGCCGACGGTGCCGTGGCCGAGAAGGGCAATCTTCATGTCAGTCCAATCGTTGCATGTGTGTGACGGCTGCGCCGCCCCCAAGGGAACAACGGTATGATACTTGACACACGCCCACTGTAGAATGACAAGGAGCGCAGAGGTGAAAACGTTCTATCACAGCACACGAGGCGGCGGCGAGCCTTTAACGAGCAAGCAAGCGATACTGAGAGGCATCGCACCCGACGGGGGACTCTACGTATCCGACCAGCTCGGCGAAGAGACGCTCGACATGGCCGCAATGGTCAACCAGAACTACCACGAGACGGCCCAAAAGGTGCTTGCAACGCTCATCCCCGACTACTCGGCCGAGGAGATCGGCTCCTGCGTGAGAGACGCCTACGCCGAGAACTTCGATACGCCCGCTGTGGTGCCGCTCACACCTTTGGGCAGCGACTGGCTGCTCGAGCTCTCCCATGGTCCCACCTGCGCCTTCAAAGACGTGGCACTCCAGCTGCTGCCACACCTGATGTCGGTCGCGAGGGGCAAGAGCGGGCACAGGATCATGATCGTGACCGCGACCTCGGGAGACACCGGCAAGGCCGCTCTGGCGGGTTTTGCGGACGTCGAGGGCACGGGCGTCACGGTCTTCTACCCCGAGGGCAAGGTGTCCGAGATACAGCACCTGCAGATGACCACGCAACTTGGTCACAATGTCGCCGTGTGCGGGGTCGAGGGCACCTTTGATGACTGTCAGACGCAGGTCAAGCGCATCTTTGCCGACACGGCGCTGTCAGAGAGGCTCCACGGGAGGGGCGTCGCCCTCTCGAGTGCCAACTCCATCAATGTTGGTCGTCTCGTCCCTCAGGTCGTCTACTATGTCGACGCGTATGCCCAGATCGTGAGGAGTGGCACCATCAGCGTGGGCGATGCCGTCGACTTCTGCGTGCCCACGGGCAACTTTGGCGACGTGCTCGCCGGCTACTATGCCAAGCGACTCGGCCTTCCCGTCGGGCGGCTCATCGTGGCCTCCAACACCAACAAGGTGCTCACCGACTTCCTTAGGACGGGCAGCTACGACCGTCGCCGCAACTTCGTGAAGACGATCTCCCCCTCGATGGACATCCTCGTCTCTTCCAACTTCGAGCGCATGCTCTACTACCTCACGGACGGGGACAGCGAGCGCGTGGGAGCCTGGATGGCCGAGCTGGCCACGCAGGGCGTCTACTCCATAGGCGACGAGCTTCTCGGGCGCCTGCGCGAGACCTTCTACGGCGACTTTGCGACAGACGACGAGACGCGAGAGACCATCCGCACGACCTGGGAGGAGGAGCACATCCTCATCGACCCGCATACCGCCGTCGCAAAGACCATACTCGACCGGCATGAACACAACGGGAGGATGCGCGTGTGTCTCTCGACCGCCAACCCGTACAAGTTCCCCGCAGACGTGCTCGCGGCGCTCGGCCACGACACGCAGGGTAAGGACGACTTCGCCTGCATGGACGAGCTCCAGAGGCTCACAGGTATCGCGGCGCCAAGACAGCTCTCGACGCTCAGGGGTGCTCCTGTCATGCATGACTCGATCTGCGCCAAAGAGGCGATGGCGTCCTTTGTCGAGAGCGCGACGGCAAGGATCTTTCGGTGAGTCGCCAAGGCGCGACCAGCACGTCGAGCGCACAGCTCGCCCGCGACACGCTCACCGTCGAGGTCCCGGCGACCTCGGCCAATGTGGGCGTGGGCTTTGACTGCTTGGGCCTCGCGCTCGACCTCATGGCCCGCTTCTGCTTCGAGCCGGCGGACGAGCTTCTCATAGACGGCTGCCCCGAGCGCTTCAGGGGGCAGGACAACCTCGTCTGGACGAGCTACCTGGAGGCCTGTCGCAGGCTCTGCAGCAGGCCGCTCACGCCGCACATCACGATAGACTCCCCCATCCCCCTCTCGGGCGGCCTTGGGTCGAGCTCTGCCTGCGTCGTCGCGGGCGTCGTGGCGGCCCAGGAGCTGAACGGGGCTGGCCTTGATGCACGGCAGGCGCTTGACATCGCCTGCGAGCTTGAGGGACACCCCGACAATGTCGCACCGGCCATCCTCGGCGGTCTTGTAAGCTCGTTTGTGGACCAGGGCCGCGCCCACCCCGTGCACCTGGACGTCGCACAAAACGTAAGCTTCGTCGCGATCGCGCCTCCCTACGAGGTCCGCACCGCTGACGCGCGCAGGGTCATGCCCGAGCAGGTCTCGCTTAAGACGACGGTGTGGCAGGTGGGGCACTGCGTGGCCGCTGTGCACGCCCTCGAGCAAGGTGACCTCGAGCTCTTCTCGGCGGCTTCGCGCGACAGGCTCCACGAGCCCTTTCGCGCACGCCTGATCCCCGACTACGAGGCCCTGCGCCGTACCGCGCTCGCGGCAGGGGCAGCGGCGTTTCTCATCAGCGGCTCGGGCTCGACGATGCTTGCCGTCTGCGATGGCCGCCCTCTGGCCGAGCATGTCGCCGCATCCGTAGAGGGCATGGTCGAGAACCACGTTGATGGCCTCTGGGTACGCGTCCTTAGCAGCAGCCCCGCAGGCGTTCGCGTCCTTCGCGAGCACCCGTGAGCGTCAAGGCGCCAGCACCCAAGGCGGCCGCCTAGCGCTGATTACATGGGTGGGCCCGGAGGAGACGTTCCGGGTACTATCGGCTGGATAAATGGTCTCTGGGGGGCTTCGTGAGCGTCGCTGCCGACATATGCAGGCACGTGCGGGCACGTGCGGGCTTGGGACTAATAGCACGCGCGGGATGACCTTGCTCCGTCAGCTGGCGCGAAACGTGCCTGGGTGTGGAGCCGCTGGGCTGGTGTGACACGGGGCGAAGCGCACCGGAAACAGAAACCGTGCAGGGCGGCAGGATCTGCTCTTGCGTGACGGCAAACCTGCATCCACCTGGATCGCTTACGTATCTTCAGCATCAAGTTTGTTACCACCTGGTTGGCGTAGCCTGCTTCTGTGCATTCTTCATGTATGATGTAGCATGTCATCTTACGTAAACCTCGGAAGGCGCGGTGCGACCATGGCAATCATACGTCCCGTCTCACACCTCCAGCGCAGGATCGGCAAGCTCACGCGGCTCGCCAAGGAGTCCGGGGAGCCCATCTACCTCACGAAGAACGGCGTCGAGCATCTCGTGCTCATGGACGCCGAGGCTTTCTCCGCCCTGCAGAAGCGGGCCGAGGCAGCGCCGGTCACCCCCGGGCAGTACGGCAGGTAGCCCATGCTGCGCCTCTCGGACATTTACCAGGGTATGCGCATCTACGGCGACGCGCTTGGGCAGGAACCGGTGACCGTTGTGGCGGTGGAGCCGCACGGAGAGGCCGTGCTCATGCTGACCTATCGCACGACGACCGGGGCGCTGGGCGACACGATGCTCTACAGCTACCAGGAGCAGGACCTCTTCGCTGCGGGCGGCTCCGAGTGGACCTTCGACGCCGACCCGGACACCCTGAAGCTCGCCGCCGAGGCCTACCGTATCCATCTCGCCCATCTCTTCGACCCCTACCTTGCCGTACGAACCAGCGCCATCGAGCCCCTGCCCCACCAGATATCGGCCGTGTACCAATATATGTTGCCCAAGCTGCCGCTGCGCTGTGTGCTAGCCGACGACCCGGGTGCGGGCAAGACAATCATGGCGGGACTCCTCATCAAGGAGATGCTGGCCCGCAGCGACCTCAGACGCTGCCTCATCGTGAGCCCCGGCAACCTTGCAGAGCAGTGGCAGGACGAGCTGTGGCGCAAATTCCGCCTGCGCTTCACCATCCTCACGAATGATCTCTTAGAGGCGGCCGTCACGCGCAACGCCTTCGCCGAGCACGACTTGTGCATCGCGCGGCTGGACAAGCTCTCACGCTCCGAGGACGTGCAAGCACTTCTGCGGCAGGTGCGGTGGGACCTCGTGGTGGTGGACGAGGCGCACAAGATGAGCGCCACCGTCTTCGGCAGGGAGGTCAAGTACACCAAGCGCTACCGGCTGGGGCAGCTTCTAGGCGACACGACCGAGAACCTGCTGCTCATGACCGCGACCCCGCACGACGGCAAGCCCAAGGACTTCCAGCTCTTCATGGCCCTCGTGGACCGCGACCGCTTCGCGGGAGCCGCGCACCGCAGACGGTGGCACAATACGGCCCAGAAGGCGCTATCAGGTGTACAGGCCGACCTGGGCGACCTGTCGGACGTGATACGACGGCTGGTGAAGGAAGAACTGCTGAAGTTCGACGGGCGGCCGCTCTTCCCCGAGCGGCGGGCCTATACCGTGACCTACGAGCTGAACTGCGCCGAGGCCGACCTCTACGCCGACGTGACCGAGTACGTAACCAACGAGTTCAACCGGGCCGAACGGCTGGACGACAGGCGCAAGAACAGCGTGGGCTTCGCCCTCACCATCCTGCAGCGCAGGCTCGCCTCCTCACCCGAGGCCATCTACCAGTCGCTCAAGCGCCGACGGGAGCGGCTGGAGAGGCGGCTTTCCGAGGTGCGCGACAAGCAGAATCGCGCGGGCCGCTATTCGGACCTCTTCGGCGCTGTGCCGGACATCGATGACGAGTTCGATGAAGATGACTACACCGACGACGAGCTCGAGGGCATGGAGAACAACTTCGCGGACTCCGCCACGGCCTCTGCCACGGCCTCCGAGCTCGAGACCGAGATCGCCATCCTGCGCCGCCTAGAGCGCAAGGCCAACGACGTACGCCAGAGTGGCGAGGACCGCAAGTGGGAAGAGCTCTCCCGGCTCCTGCAGGACAACGCTGAGATGTTCGATCCCAAGGGCCGGCGCGAGAAGCTCATCGTATTCACAGAGCACAAGGACACGCTGGAGTACCTGGCAACGCGTATCCGCCAGCTTCTAGGCAGCCACGACACCGTCATCACCATCCGGGGTGGCATGACGCGCGACGGGCGCCACCGGGTCGAGGAGCTCTTCCGCCAGGACAAGGAGGTGCGCGTCCTCGTGGCCACCGACGCGGCGGGTGAGGGCATCAACCTGCAGCGGGCGCACCTGATGGTGAACTACGACCTCCCCTGGAACCCCAATCGCATTGAGCAGCGCTTCGGCCGCATCCACCGCATCGGCCAGATCGAGGTCTGCCACCTGTGGAACCTCGTGGCCAAGGAGACGCGCGAGGGCCAGGTGTTCGAGCGACTCTTCCAAAAGCTCGAAGAGGAGCGGCAAGCCTTGGGCGGACGGGTCTTCAACATCCTGGGTCAAGTGACTTTCGGCGAGCAGAAGCTCTCCGACCTTCTGGTGAAGGCCATCCGCTACGGCGACGACCCCGAGGTGCGGGATCGCCTCAACCAGGTGGTGGACAGCTCGCTCGACACCGACGCCCTGCGCAGGCTGCTTTCCGACTACGCGCTCACGAGCGACGTCATGGACGCCGCCACCGTGGCAGGCATCAAGGAGCAGATGGAGCGCATGGAGGCCCGCAAGCTTGAACCCCACTTCATCGAGGCCTTCTTCCTGGAAGCCATGCAGCAGCTTGGCGGGCGCATGGGGGAGCGCGAGCATGGCCGCTACGAGGTGGCGGACGTGCCGCTTTCCGTGCGGAGCCGTCGGATGCGAGTGGGAGTGCCCGATCCAGTGCTCGCCTCCTACGAGCGGGTGTGCTTCGAGAAGGACAGAGTTCGCCTGCCGGGTAACACCGTAGCCGCAGACCTCGTGTGTCCGGGCCACCCGCTCCTGGACGCCCTTGTCGCGGAGGTACTTGACCGCGACCAGAAGACGCTTAGGCAGGGGGCTGTGCTCGTGGACGACGATCCGGCGGCCGACACGGCCCGCTTGCTCTTTTGGGTGGAGAGCGCTGTCGAAGACGGGACGCGGGCGGCCGACGGGAGCCGGCGGGTGGTGGACCGGCAGGTGCATTTCGTGGAGTGCGACTACGATGGCAACGCGCGAGACGCGGGCTGGGCCCCCTACCTGGACTACCGGGCACCCACCAAGGACGAGGTAGCCCGCATGAACGGGGCCCTTGCCGAGGAGCTGGGCTTTCTGGAGCGCGACCCGGAGGGACTGGCCAAGGACTACGCAATACGCGAGATTATTCCCGGGCACGTGCGCGAGGTGACTCGGCGCATCAGGACGCACGCCGACAAGGTGCAAAGAGCCGTGGAGCGACGCCTCAAGGCGGAGGTTGAGTACTGGGACAACCGGGCTTGGGAGCTGAAGCAGCGTGAGGACGCGGGCAAGCCCAACCGCAAGCAAAGTTCGGCCTACGCCGAACGGCGGGCGGGTGAGCTTGCCGGGCGCCTGGAGACCCGCGTGCGTCAACTGGACGAGCAGCGGCGGCTTTCGCCCGTGCCTCCGCGCGTAGTGGGCGCGGCGCTCGTGGTGCCCGCAGCCCTGCTGCGGGATGAGGACGCACCCGAGCCCAACCAGGACGACCCCGTAGCAGACGCTCAGGCCAGGCGGGACGTCGAGCTCACGGCCATGGACACCGTCACGCTCATCGAACAGGAGCTGGGCTACTTCCCCCACGACGTGAGCGCCACACGCGGCATCGGCTATGACATAGAGAGCAAGGTGCCCCGCGAGCGACAGGAGGCGGAGGGCTGCGCCCTGCGCCTGATCGAGGTGAAGGGGCGGGCCAAAGGCGCGGACACCGTAGCCCTCTCCAAGAACGAGGTCCTGGCCGCCCTCAACAAGCCCGAGTGCTGGCTACTCGCCATCGTGGAGGTGGACGGGCGCAACACCCGTGCCACCTACTTGCGGCGACCCAACCTGCGCACCCCGGCCTTCACGGAGACGAGCGTGACCTACGACATAGGACGGCTGACGGCATCCGCCGAGGTCGTGTTGGAAAGGAACGACATATGGCGGTAAAGAAGCTCATCGAGGTGGCTCTGCCGCTCGACGCGATCAACGCAGCGTCGGCCCGGGAGAAGTCCATACGGCACGGGCACCCCTCCACCCTGCACCTGTGATGGGCGCGTCGGCCACTCGCTGCCGCCCGGGCCGTGATCTGGGCCTCGCTCGTGGACGACCCGTCGAGCCATCCCAAGGAGTTCCCCACCGAGGAAGCACAGAATGCCGAGCGCCAGCGCCTCTTCAAGATCCTCGAAAACCTGGTGGTATGGGAGAACTCCAACAACCAGGACGTGCTGGGCGCTGTCAAGGCTGAGATACGCAAGAGCATGGGAGATACGCCTCTAAAGCTGCTCGACCCCTTCGCGGGCGGTGGCGCCATCCCGCTGGAGGCTCATCGGCTGGGGCTTGAGGCCTACGCCCAGGACTTGAACCCGGTAGCCGTGACCATCAACAAAGCCATGATCGAGATTCCGCCGAAGTTCGCCAGCCAGCCGGCCGTGAATCCCGAGGCCCAGGCGCGGCGCAACATGGAGGACTGGTCAGGCAACGCGGGCCTTGCCCAGGATGTGGAATACTATGGGACCTGGATGCGGGACGAGGCATACCGCCGCATCAGCGACCTCTACCCCAAGGTGAAGGTCCCCGCAAGCCAAGGCGGCGGCGAGGCCACCGTCATCGCCTGGATCTGGACGCGCACCGTGAAGTGTCCCAACCCTGCCTGCGGCCACGAGACCCCGCTCGTGCGGTCCTTCGACCTGTCCAAGAAGAAGGGCAAAGAGTGGCACGTGGAGCTCTCCTGCGAGGGTGGCGAGGTGCGGTTTGTCGTGGCTCCGGGAAAGAGCAAACGGGTCGGCACCGTCAATCGCCGGGGCGCGACCTGCCTGCACTGCGGGGCAAAGATTCCCTTCCCGTACATACGCGAGGAGGGCAAGGCCGGCAGGATGGGTGCTCGGCTTATGGCAATCGTGGCTGAGGGACAGCACGGTCGTATCTATGTCGGACCCCTTCAGGAGCACATCGATGTGGCGAACTGCGAGAAGCCGGAGGATTACCCGGATGCCAAGCTCCCCGACAATCCGCGCGACTTCAAGACGCCGAACTACGGGCTCGAATATCTCAGCCAGCTCTTCACCAACCGGCAGCTGACAGCGCTCACGACCTTCTCGGGGCTGGTGCGGGAGGCCCAGGAGCGGGCCACCACTGACGCCATCAAGGCCGGACGGGCCGACGACGGGGTGGGCCTGGACGCGCACGGGGCGGGCGCCACTGCCTACGGCGAGGCCGTGGGCGTGTACCTTGCCCTTGCAATAGATAGGCTTGCCATGACAGATAACTCGCTGGCTCGATGGAATTCAACAGGTCAGAAGATTCAACACTGCTTTGGCCGTCAAGCTCTCCCCATGGTTTGGGACTATGCAGAAGCAAATCTCTTTTGCAATGCAACCGGGAGTATAAATGCTGCCGTTCTCTATGCGCATGACTGTCTTCCATACTTACCACTCACAACCGAAGGTCACGCTAAGCAGTTTGACGCACAGAGCGATGACGGCATGCGTGAAATCGTAGTCTCGACTGATCCGCCCTACTACGACAATATCAGCTATGCCGACCTGTCGGACTTCTTCTACGTGTGGCTGCGACAGTCGCTGCGCAAGACCTACCCCCGACTCTTCTCCACCATGCTCGTGCCCAAGGAGGAGGAACTCGTCGCCGTCCCATACCGCGATAATCGAGGCGCGGAAGGAGCACGTGATTTCTTCGAGGAAGGAATGTACCACGCTATAAAACGTGTGAACGCTTATTCAAGACCGGATATTCCCGTAACCATCTACTATGCCTTCAAGCAGTGCGAGACTGTGACATCTAACGAGGTGGAATCCACGGCCTCTACCGGCTGGGAGACTATGCTCTCGGCCATTATTCGTGCGGGTTTCGCCATCACGGGCACCTGGCCCATGCGAACCGAGATGAGTTCTAGGTTGATTGCCTCCGGCACCAACGCCCTCGCCTCCTCCATCGTCCTCGTCTGCCGCAAGCGGCCGGCCGACGCCCCCATGGCCACGCGGCGGCAGTTCGTGGCCGCCCTCAAGCGGGAGCTGCGGCCCGCCCTCGATAAGCTGCGCACGAGCAACATCGCGCCGGTGGACCTGGCGCAATCGGCCATCGGCCCCGGCATCGGGGTCTACTCGCGCTACTCCCAGGTGCTGGAGAGCAACGGGCGGGAGATGGGGGTGCGCTCGGCCTTGCAGATCATCAACCAGGAGCTGGACCTCTACTTCTCCGACCAGGACTCCGACCTTGACCGCGGCAGCCGCTTCTGCGTGGACCTCTACACCCAGTGCGCCTTCAACGAGATCAAGTTCGGCGAGGCCGACGTGCTGGCCCGAGCCAAGAACACCTCCATCGAGGGGCTGACCGCCAAGGGGGCGCTCTCCTCCGCCAAGGGGATCGTGCGGCTTTTGGGCCGCAACGAGATACCCGAGCGGGTGGACATGTGCTTCACCTGGCTCTTCTGCCAGCAGCTCACCCACGCCATGGAGACGGGCGGGGTGGACGCCTGCGCCAAGTTCCTCAAGGACGTGTTCGGCAGCGCCGGGGAGAGCGCGCGGGCGCTGGCCTATAGGCTCTTCCAGCTGGCGGACAAGAAGGGGTGGAACGGGGAGGCCTTCGCCTACAACTCGCTCGTGGTGGCCTGGCCCGAGATCGAGAGCCGGGCGGCGCAGATGCAGGCCGCTGGCCCCACGCAGGGCACCCTGGACGAGCTTTTGAGTGAGGAAGGCGGCGAGTAGCCATGGAGAACTACCTGCGCGAGGCTAAGGGCTTCGATATCCTGCTAAAGTCACTCGTACCCTACGAGGCGCGCGAGCTGATTCTGGAGTACGGGAACAACGACTGGTGGTGGCAGGGAGTGCTCGGCGACCTTCACGACGACCAGAAACGCGACCTTCCCGCCATGGGCAAGTTCAACGAGCTCTGCAACTCGCTCGACGTGATGGCGGCCCTGCGCATCCTGGACTTCCAGTGGAGCAAGGTATTCCGCCGCAAGCTCCCCCGGGACTGCCGGACCTGGGCCATCGAGCTCAAGGGTACGCGCAACCGGTGGGCGCACCGGGGCGCCCAGGACATTAGCGACAACGACACCTGGCGGGCGCTCGACACAATGAGCCGCCTCTGCGAGCAGATCGACCCGGACGGGGCGGCCGAGATCAACGCTCTCTTGCGCGAGGCGCGCTATGGGAGGGCCGAGGGGTCCGTGGCGGCGACGACCAACGCGAGCGCACCCGCACAGGCCTCCGGCTCGGGTCGTGCGCGGCGGGCCGAGACAATAGCGGCCGAGGGGCTGCCCAGCTGGCGGGACGTGATGGAGCCCCACCAGGACGTAGCCGAGGGGCGCTACCGCAAGGCCGAGTTCGCCGCCGACCTGGCCCAGGTAGCCCGAGGCGAGGGTACGCTGGAGTACCGCGACCCGGTGGAGTTCTTAGGGCGCACCTACGTGACTGAGGGCATGAAGGGCCTGCTCGTGCAGGCTCTACGACGTGTGGCGGGACTCGACGGGGAGCCCGTGATCCAGCTGAAGACGGCCTTCGGCGGCGGCAAGACCCACAGCATGTTGGCCCTCTACCACCTGATGCGGTCGCCCAAGCTGGTCTCCAGCCTGCCCAACGTGCGGCCCATGCTGGAGGAGGCCGGCGTCTTCGACGTGCCCAAGGTGCACGTGGCCGTGATCGTGGGTACGGCCCTGAACCCGGCAAAGTCACGCCGACCGGCCGATCTGCCCGGCATGACCGTGAACACCGTGTGGGGCGAGATTGCTTACCAGCTGGCTGTCTCGACCGGAGACAAGGACGTCTACGAGTACGTGCGGGACGCCGACCGGCGGGGGGTCTCGCCGGGGTCTCAGGCCCTTGCCGAGATGTTCGACGCCTGCGGGTACGCCCTCGTACTGGTGGACGAGCTGGTGGCTTATGCGAAGAAGCTCTACGGGGCCGAAAAGCTGCCCGCCGGGTCCTTCGACAATTTCATCACCTTCATCCAAGAGCTGACCGAGGCGATGCGTGCCAGCAAGCGTAGCCTGGTAGTAGCCTCCATCCCCGAGAGCGAGCGCGAGATCGGGGGTGACTCGGGCCAGCGGGCGCTTGAGGCCATCGAGCACACCTTCGGCCGCATGGAGTCCATATGGAAGCCCGTCTCCGCGAGCGAGGGTTTCGAGGTGGTGCGTAGGCGGCTCTTCCTCAACTGCAAGGACCCAGCCAAGCGCAAGGCCGTATGCAACGCCTTCAGCCGAATGTATGGCGACAACGCGGCCGACTTCCCCGTGGACGCGCGTGAGCTGGAGTACCGCGATCGGATGGTGAGCTGCTACCCCATCCACCCCGAGGTGTTCGACCGCCTCTATGAGGACTGGGCGACGCTGGAGACCTTCCAGCGGACGCGCGGCGTGCTCCGGCTCATGGCGGCCGTGATCCACGAGCTGTGGGTCGCCGGCGACGAGAGTCCCATGATCATGCCAGGGTCGCTGCCGCTCAACGTGGCGGGCGTGCGCGACGAGTTAACGCGCTACCTGGACGAGAACTGGAACGGGGTCGTGGACTCCGAGATAGACGGGCGCAAGTCGGTGCCCTTCCGCGAGGACCAGGCCAACCCGCGCTACGGGCGGCTCATGGCCTGCCGGCGGGTGTCACGCACCGTTATGCTGGGGTCGGCCCCCGACGTGGCGGGCCAGAGCGCACGGGGCATCGAGTGTGCCCACATCCGGCTGGGCATAGTGCAGCCGGGCGAGAACATTGCCACCTTCAACGACGCCCTGGGGACGCTGCAGGGCAGGAGCTCCTTCCTCTACAGTGACGGGCAGGGCAACCGCTACTGGTACGACACCCGGCCTACCCTGCGCAAGGTGATGGAGGACCGGGCCCAGCAGGTAGCCCATGAGGACGCGGCCTACGAGGTGGAGCGGCGCCTGAAGAGGCTGCGGCGGTGTGAGCCCTTCGCAGGTCTGCACGTGTGCCCGGCGAGCTCACTCGACGTGCCGGACGAGCAGAGGCTGCGCCTAGTGGTGCTGGCGCCTTCTACCGCGCACCGGGCGAGCGACGACGCCTCCCGGGCTGTGGCGACCGCCCAGGCCATCCTGGACACGCGGGGGACGGCTCCGAGGCAGTACAAGAATATACTCGTCTTCGTTGCTGCGGACTCCGCCGCCATGGCGGGGCTCGAGCGGGCGGCCCGAGCCTACCTGGCCTGGCAGTCCATCTCGGACGACCGGGAAGCGCTCAACCTGGACATGGCCCAGGCACGCGAGACCGAGCAGAACCTCGCCCGCGCCGACGAGACGGTAGACGCTCGCATCAAGGAGGCCTACAGTTGGCTGCTCGCGCCCACCGTGGACCTGGCAAGCGGGTCGATGGATGTGACGTGGGAGATCGACCGGATCGCGGGCGGCGGCGAAGACGTGCCCCACAAAGCGGCCCGCAAGCTGCTCTCCAACGAGAGCGTGATCACGCAGTGGGCACCGCAGCTTCTGACGATGGAGCTCGACCGGGTGCTCTGGCATGACACGGAGAAGCGGGACATCCAGGTGAAACAACTGTGGGAGTACCTGTGCACCTACTGCTACCTGCCGAGGCTGTCGGGCTTCTCGGTGCTGGAGGACGCCATCCGGCAGGGGTCGGCCTCGAGGGAGTACTTTGGCATCGCGTCGGGTTACGCCGACGGGCGCTACCTGGACCTGACGCTGGGCCAGGCCCGGGCGCGGGTGAATCCCACCGACCTTTTGGTTAAGCGGGCCGTGGCGGCTGACCAGCTGGAGCGCGAGGAGGAGGAGCGGGCCGAGGCCGAGCGCAGACGCCGGGAGCAGGCTGCGGGCGGTGCTGGTGCCGCGAACGGTGACGGCGGGTCTGGCGGCGGGCATGCGACGCTCGACGGGCTGGGCGGCATTGGCGGCTCGGAGGCCCGTGCGGACAGCGGCGAGGCCGGGGGCGGAAGCATCCCTGCGACCGAGAGCCTGCCGGTCTCCTTCGCCATGAGCGCGGGGTTGGACAGCACGCGTGTAAGCCGCGACGTGCGCTCCATCATGGAGGAGATTGTGAGCCAGCTCACGGCGCTCGACGATGCCGAGGTGGAGCTGAAGCTGGAGGTGCGGGCGCACGCCAAAGCAGGCTTCCCCGCATCCACCCAGCGCACGATCAGCGAGAACTGCAACACGTTGCACATCCGGGAGTATCGGTTCGGGAGATAGGAAGGCTGAGGGGCCAGGTCTCATCCGCTGATGAGGTTCCTGACCTGGCTCCTCACCCTGACCGGCTTGTGAAGGAAGTTGTTCACGTCGAGCTGATGTATCACCTCGTTGTAGACTGGCGCTTCGCGCTCGGGATCTCGAATCGTGATTACAAGACAAAACGGCTGTTCCAACACCTCACCCGTTGCCGATGTACGTGCCTCTACGTTATACCGGAACAGCGGGTCAAGCTCCAAGAACCAGAGCCGCTCCTCCCCGAGCTTCTTCTGGATGCTGGGCCTGAGGTCGGCCAGATCAACAGCATACTTCTTGACTGGGGCATACTTGCCCGCAAACTCCACAAGCATACGTTCCTTTAGAGCAAAGTCTGTCTGGGCTTCCTTCAGGCGCTTCTTACTGTAGTAGTCATTGCGCAGGAGGTTGACGGCGTCGTTTCGTCCAATGGGGTTGATGATATTCCGTTTGGTTGTATCCCTTTGCTGCTTGCTGTCGAATGACCCGAACATGACATTGATATCTGACTGGCAGTACTCGCCACCCTGGCTTTCGTCGAGGATGGGATTGTATACCAAGGTGAGGACTATCTGACCGGTGTAGATACCGTCTCTAACGAGGGATGGGGGCATCGGGAAATCGAGGATGTTGATCTTCTCGCCCTTGGCCAACGTACCTCGGAGGATCAGCGTGGACTCGTAGAGATTGTCAGAAAGTATCTGTGAAATCTTCTCAGGGATGCCAAAACCCAATTCCTTGACCCTTTCGTCGGGAGGCATCAGCTTGCCGTCAGTAAAACTAGCCGAATGGATTATAAGCGTCTTTGCCAGGAGTAGGCTTGGCTCTGAGTCGAGCGCGAAGATGAGGTTGGATGCCAAGGCGGATACACGCGGGGTCGAGAAGCTTGTGCCTACCGCAGTTGCGATATGACCGTCTGTTGTATAAGAATGGACATGCGTTGCCGTGAACTTGTTCGTCCTGGGATCAACGCCTGCGTTGCCACCGTAATGCGAAACCTCAGGTTTGATGATGAACTCTGGACCAGGGCCGACGCACGAGAAGGGAGATGCGGCTCCCTTCTCGGCGATGTCATAAGTGCCCTTGTCCTGAGCGGCCGAGCCGACTGTCAGGGCTCTTACCGAATCGGCCCCCGAGAACAGCCTCTCCTTGTTGCCGCCTCTAAGCATCCTGAACGTATTGCCCGCTGACTTGCAGATGAGGATGCCATACTTGTCTTGAATCGCATCGAGGGCTTTTGCGAAGTCGGAGAAGTCGTTATCCCTTACTGCATCCGGTCCGCTTATCGACAGGTTCCAGACGCTCGCCTTGTCATGGGCGTATAAAAGTACCTCTTCAATGTTCGCGATGACATCTGATTCATTGACTCCACCACCCATCACATTCTCGTCGGGAAACACGTTGGCGTCAAAGAGCTTCATAGGTTCCCCGCCCACCCATCGCTCGTGTTCAAATTGGTCGCCATACTGAGCAACGCCCGCCACAAAAGTCCCATGATCATGGTCTTGCTCCTCGGGAGGATACGGTGAACGCCTCTCTTCCATCAACCATGGGGCCAGCGGCTCTATTGGCTCGATGCCCGAGTCCAGAACACCAAGCTTTGGATATTCGGTGCCCTCTTTGGGAACCAACGGCTCCGGCTCCTCGTACGACTCAGAAAGCGCGTCGAGCGACATGCGGCACCTTGGCATCGGCTGGATCGAGAATATCGACTCACCCATGATGCCGTCTGTCAGGGCAGCTGCTTTGGCGGATGTTGCCACCATCTTGTATATGACTAGGTTGTCTGTATACCTGACTGCCTCAAACTCTATGCCGAGACCAACGAGGGCCTCCTCAAAATCCGTCCTACATTCTTGGTTGGCAATCTCATCCTTATAGTCAACAAGCTTGACTTTGTAGACTTCATCTGGCGCATTAAGATTGATGCTTGGCTCGAACGGAGCAATTTGTTTGACGCATGAGATTCCCGCCACGTTGCGCGTCGTGTCGCTCACATTTTTCACCATGCGGTGGAGATCGGCTTCATCGTAGGCTTGTACCACAAGGTTCTCGGAGCCACGCATGGCGATGATGCGAGGACCATCTTTTGCGGCGGGAATGTCAAACATGCTAGCTACAGCCTTGCGCTTAGTCTTCGAGGTGTCGTCTGACACAAGCTGGACGTCAAGAAGATACGGCAGCTTGTTATTCTTGCGTTCGCCCGCCACAACAGAAAGGAGGCCATCGATAAGTGTCCTAGACCTCTCGGAAAGAGCGTCGCCTTCAAGGAACCAGTTTCGAGGCCTATTGTCGCCACCGGCCTCGACCACTTGGTTGTCATCTGCACGCTGCTTGAACATGGTGATGGGGAGGAAATCTGCCATGCTACTTCACCTCCGACCGTATTTGCTTGGGCACTTGTTGAATGGTGCGTCTTGGAATGTTCGTGTTGTCTACAATCGCCTGCTGGGTGCAACCACTGCTTATCAAGTAGCGCAAGTACTCGTTCTCGTCTCCTATTCCATGGTTTCTCAGCATATAGGTCTCGTGAACCATGTCAAAATTGCTGATACCCTCACGCCCATTGATGACCGCGCGTGCGTAGGCGTTGTTTGTCACCGTTGACAAATCCGAGTAGCTAAGACCGGCAAAAGCTGTGAGATAGCGCTTCGTGAGCTTTTCCGTCATACGCGGTCTCACGAATCGCTCAACGTAGAGCGCTATCTCGCGTTGTGTAGGAAGAGGCACCTCTATCACTTTGTTGAACCTTCTCCAAACGGCAGGGTCTAGCAGCTCATGGTGATTGGTGGCTGCGATAAGTATGCTCCCTAGGGGGAATGCATCTATGTTCTGGATGAGACTGTTCACGACGCGCTTCAACTCTCCAAGCTCGTTCTCGTCATTGCGACGTTTAGCCACGACATCGAACTCATCTAGGAAGAGCACGCACTCTTGTCGGGCTGCATAGTCGAATATCTTGCGGATATTCTTTGCTGTACTTCCCAGCAAGGATGACACCAGACCGTCCAGGCGGGCGGTCACGAGAGGAAGGCTGGTCTCGGCAGCAATACACCGCGCAAGACTCGTCTTGCCACAGCCCGGAGGACCGTAGAGCAGCAGCCTGTTCTGCGGCTCCATCCCCGCCTGTAGAAGCTTTTCCCGTTGGTCGTGCAATGCGACGAACTCGTCGGTCTCCTCTTGCAGAAAAGGGCTAAAAACAAAGTCGTCGTCGGGAAGCACCTCTTCCACATCGACTATGTCCATGCGGCTTTCCTGGTCAACCGGCTTTGAAGAAAACCCGTCGAGAGAGGCAACCGAGAACTTCTTGTTTGCCAGCACAGAGTTGATGCGGCGGGCAAAACGCTTGTCGCCATCCTTTTCCAAGTTAGCGGCTAGGGTGCGGGCATAGTTGACCACCCTTGACTTGTCGCCTGTGAGACCCCCCTCAATGATGCATATAACCTCTGTCTGCATAACCAGCTCTCCCTTAGAAATGACTAGAAAGTACAAAAAAGTAACCACTATAAAAATAATTTTACCAAAAACGTAAAATAAATACCACTTACAAGTTTTCAGTACCATAGAGTGAACGGGGGCTGGCGTGGCCCATCACACAAGCGAGTATGGCCTTGTGACAGCCTCTTAGCCTGAATCCATCAGATTGGGAAGCCGTTCTCTATGTCGGCCCATCGGATAGAAAGGCCGATGCATGGACGGTAAGAACGATGGCGCGCAGGCAGCGGGCTCGCAGGACAGGCTCGAACCGCAAGAGCCGCAAGGGTACGAGGCCGAGGCGGCCGACAAGGCCCGCCCCATCGTGTGTTTCGAATCGTTCCAGGACTTCCTGGGGCGCGGGCGCGACGGCCGCATCAAGCCCCAGCACGAGTGGGTGCGCGAAGAGGACTGGGACCTGGTCATCTTCGACGAGTATCACTTCGGGGCCTGGAACGAGAATTCTAAGAGCCTCTTCGAGCAGGAGGACGAGGACGAGCGCGACACTACCGAGGATGTTGACACCCGCGTGGAGCACGTGAACACGGGCAACGAGATGGACGAGGGCGACCTGCCCACCGTGACCCGGTTCTACCTTTACCTCTCGGGCACGCCCTTCCGGGCCCTCAACTCCGGCGGGTTCATCGAGGAGCAGATCTACAACTGGACCTACTCCAACGAGCAGTCGGCCAAGGAGGCCTGGCCCTCCGAGAACCCCGGCAAGCCAAACCCCTACGAGGCGCTGCCCCGCATGGTGATGCTCACCTACCTGCCCGACGAGATCCGCAAGGTGAACGAGAATGCGGGGCCCGAGGAGAAGGTGAGCGAGTTCGTCAACTTCCTGTCGGTATTGGCCTACGACGGGAGCGGCATGCGACCGGTGAGCGCGACCGACATCCTGGACATCGCCATGGCCGGAACCCCGGCGACGCTCCTGGCCCGGCGCTGGGAGAGCGCGCCGCTCGTGAACGTGGAGAACGACACCCTGCGACGCATCATGGGCAACGAGGACGCCATGCGGGCGCTCATGAGCATCGAGGGCTTCCGAAACCTCAACGAGGACATCGAGACCATCATTACCCTGAGTCCCCGACACCTCCTTAACCCACAACCGGCAGTCTGATGGTGTCCCGGTCTGGCCCGAGGCGCGCCATCAGCGAGGCCCCCTGCCCAGACTGCGCTTTTCCGTGCAGTCAGGCCCCAGGTCGAGGCCTGCGGGCCCCGGCGCAACCCCCCCGCAGGCTGGCGGGGGGTTGCTCGAGCGCGTTTGCCCAG
>ERZ773035.423-NODE-423-length-35344-cov-15.616849_pt1 | contig 35344 bp, 29 predicted proteins | sample MGYA00511487_ERZ773035 | MGnify/ENA primary metagenome ERZ773035 (study PRJEB29015, sample SAMEA2737985) | human oral metagenome | biome: human oral; feature: human-associated habitat; material: dental | place: China | collected 2024 ...
TCGCGGCGAATCCGGACTACCTCTTTTTCCCCAGCTATGAGGATGGTGCGACCAATGAGGAGAATTACGGACGTCAGTATCTGGAGGACCCCTCGCTCGCGCAGATGACTGCCGTGCGGGAGCGGCAGATCGGTCATCCGTGGGCGCGCTACGTTTACAATCTCTCGCAGAACATTGTGTATGGTATTCAGGAGACGGCGTGGATTCTCTACGGCGACGAGTTCAAACAGTCGCGGCATGAGTTTCTTACGGCCGTGGAATAAGGTGATCCTATGAAAAAAATTGCCTTCTACGGCAAAGGCGGCATCGGCAAGTCCACGACAGCCGCAAATGTATCCGCCGCGTTCTCGCGCATGGGACGGCGCGTCTGCCAGATCGGCTGCGATCCGAAGAATGACTCGACGCGCCTTCTGCTCGGCCGTATTGCGCCCTCCACGATCCTCGATCTGGAGCGGGAGAAAAAGGGAGCCGCGCTGACGCTCGCAGACCTCGTGCATGAAGGGTGGAACGGCATTCGCTGCATTGAGGCCGGCGGGCCGGATCCCGGTGTTGGCTGCGCAGGGCGCGGGATTATCGTTGCGCTCGAGCGCCTCAAGGCCCTGCATGCGTTTGATGACCTCGATGTCGTTCTCTACGATGTCCTCGGCGATGTGGTCTGCGGCGGCTTTGCCGTTCCCATCCGTGAGGGCTATGCCTCGGAGATATACATTGTTTCCTCGGGCGAGCTCATGTCGCTCTATGCGGCGAACAATATCGCGAAGGGCGTGCGCCGTTTCGCCGAGCGCGGTGCGGTGAAGCTCGGCGGCATCATCGGCAACGGCAGAGATGTTCTGCGTGAGCGAGAACTGCTCGAGGCGTTTGCTGCACGTATCGGCACACAGCTCATCACCTACATCCCGCGGTCGCGCGCTGTGCATGAGGCAGAGATTCATCGGCAGACGCTCATCGCCTATGCGCCTGATTCGGAGCAGGCGCAGCACTATATGGCACTCGCGCAGGCGATCGATACGAATGAGATGCTGACCGTTCCGACGCCGATGGAGTTCGAGGAACTCGAGGATCTGGTGGAGCACTATGGGGATTGAGGTCAAGCGGGTCGGCGTCCGCCGGACGAACTGCAGCTGCAGCATGCCGGGTGTCTGGCGCGCGCTGTCCTTCGTGCGGGGTGCACTCGTTATCTTTCACAGCCCACGTCCGTGTGCGCATATTGCGCACGGCATGGATGTGAGCAGCTTTCACCGGCTGACGGCAGCGGGGACCTCCGTACGTCTCTCTCCCGTGCCGCTCCTGACGAGCGGCCTTGGCGAGAGCGAGGCGATTTTCGGCGGCGAGAACCGGCTGCGGGAGTGCATTCGCTTTGCCGCAGAGAAGTATCACCCGCAGGCCGTATTCATCGCAAACTCCTGCGTCAGCGGCGTGATCGGTGATGATACGAAGGCGATCGCGGAGGAGATGGAGACGGAGCTCGGGATTCCCGTTATGGCGGTGTCTGCGCATGGCTTCCTCGATGGGGAGTACTATGCGGGGTATCTCGATGCTGCGCGTGCGCTCATGGACCGCTTCATGCACCCCGCAGAGCGAAAGCCGGGAACCGTTGCTCTCCTCGGTGACTGCGGGGGCATGCATGGAGAATATGTGAAGGAGCTGCGGCGGCTGCTTGCCCTGCTCAATCTCAAGGTGACGGCGCAGTTTCCGTCGTATCTCGCGCTCGATGAGATGCAGGCGGTGCCGGAGGCGGAGCTCATCATTCTCCTCGGGCGCCGGATGGATGACGAGAAGCAGGCACAGCTGGCGGAGCTTGCAGAGCATATGCATGAGCGCTTCGGCACGCCGTATCTCGCCGATGTCTATGCCGTCGGCGCGGAGGAGACAAAGACATGGCTGCGCCGTGTCGGCGCGCTCTGTCACCGAGAGGATGTGGCAGAGCGTGCCATCGCATCGGAGGAGGCGTCCTTTTCCGCAGTTGTCGAGAAGGCGCGCGCTGATCTCGCGGGGCGAAGATGCGGGCTTGCGATTGGCCGCGACCTTACATGGTTCCAGCCGGAAATCATCCTGCGCCTGCTGAACAAGGCCGGCGTTGCGCTGTCCGGAATCGTGCTGCTGGACTGTTTTATGCCCGCACGGCGTGAAGTGATGGAGGAGGCACTGCGGTGTCTGACCGATGTTCCCATCTATTACGAGGGGGATGCGGCAGCGGATGAGATGCTGCATGCGGCAGACTTCGTCCTCACGACACATGAACTCGTTGATGCGAAGCTGCGCCAGCTTTTCCTCGCACTGCTGCCGTCGGTCGGATGGTCGATGGAGCGTCGTCTGCTGGACGATATGCGGCAGATACTGCACCGGCATGAGAGCAGAGGAGGGCTGATCTATGGGTGAGCGGGAGAAATCCTTCGACGATGTCTGTATGTGCACGGATACCTGTGCGCTTGCAGGCGCATCGGCCTTTTTTGCAGGGCTGCGGGATGCTGTCATTGTCGTCAACGGGCCTCTCTGGTGCTATTTCTTTGCGATGCGGCATATCGAGCACAGCCAAAGCACGATCTCACACCGTATGATCTGCACGCAGCTGGACAATGACGCCATTGTATTCGGCGCGGAGGAATATCTGCACGAGGCTCTTGCCCCTTATGTGGAGCAGCCTCCTGCACTGCTCGCAATCATCAGCAGCTGTGCAGCGGGGCTCATCGGCGACGATATTGAGGCAATTGCGCGCGGGGCAGGACTCTCCTGCCCGATCGCCGTGTTGGACAGCAGCGGTCTTACAGGGAGTTTTGCCGATGGCTGGGATAAGGCTGCATGTGCCATGCTTTCGGCATTTACGCCTGAGCAGCGTTCGGGGCAGGCGAATGCCGTCAATCTCATCGGTATGACGAGTGCCTACTATAACGGGGAGAATGACGCGCATGAGCTCATGCGGCTCCTTGCGCTGGCAGGTTACCGTGTCAATGCTGTTCTTGGCTGCGCTATGTCCGCGGCGGATCTGAGCGGTCTGACGCAGGCATCGCTGAATATCGTTGTGCATGACGAACTGGGGGGCGGTGCAGCCCGCCTGCTCGCAGAGACCTGTGGCACACCCTACATTGCGCCTCTGCCTCCATACGGCCGCGCGGGAACGCGGGAGTGGCTCGCAGAGATCGGACGTGTGCTGCCCGCTCCCTGCGCCGATGCTGCGCAGGAGGAGATCACGCGCGTTACGCGCGAGGACTTCCTGCGCATTAACGAGTGCAAGAGCATCTGGGGAGAGCTCCGTTATGATACGGCCGTTATCCGTGCACCCCGCTCTGCGGCTTGGGGACTCGCACAGGCGCTGCGTACGGAATGGGCAGATGTCTGTCATCTCGCAGTTGTAGCGGAGACTAAGGGAGCACAGGAGACTATGGGGATCGCGGATGAGATTTTGAGTGAGATGGATGCTATGCGGATGCAGGAACTCCTATCCTGTATGGAGGATGGGCTCCTGCTCGGCAGCAGCAACGAATCGCCTCATATTCATCCGCAGAGAACCCAGTATCTTGCAGTTTCCTATCCCGTACAGGATGTGCTCCAACTGACGGATAATCCCTTTATGGGACTGCGCGGTGCACGTTATATCGAGGAGACCCTTTGGAACGGCAGTATTTTGCGGCGGAAAATCTTGCTGTCATAGACACCATCGGCAATGATTTTGTGATATAATTCTAAGATGATTACTAGAAAGGGAGAAGAATCTTGTTTAAGAAAGGAACAGTGGTCTTCCTCCTCTGCACATTGAGCATTCTGTTCACCTCGTGCATTCCCCCGGCAGCGGAGCAGAAACCTGCGGCTTATACGGTCACGGACATCGAGGGGACGGCCGTTGATTTCCCCGCGCCGCCGGAGCGTATTGTTACGCTCTCGATGAGCACGGATGAGGTCATGCTTGGGCTTGTTGAGCCTGAACGTATCGCGGCGGTCAATGGGCTGCTGGATGATCCCGTAAGCTCAAATGTGACGGGGCTTGTCAAGGCGATCCCGCAGCGTATTGGAAATCCAACAGCAGAGGAGCTTATGGCACTGCACCCCGATCTCGTTGTCGTTCCGGACTGGGGAGATCTGACCATCGTGCCGTCTCTGCGCGAGGTGGGGCTTAAAGTTGTCGTCTGCAAGGGCGCACGGAATCTCGCAGAGATTCGTGAGACAATTACACTGCTCGCTGCGGCGGCGGGAGTCCCGGAGCGCGGGGAAAAGCTTCTCACGATGATGGATGAAAAACTGGCGGGGATTCAGGAAAAGGCAGCACAGATTCCGCAGGAGGAGCGCAAGAGGGTTGTCCTCATCTCGCTTATGGCAGGCTATGGCGGACTCGGCAGCAGTTTTGACGAGGCGTGCCGGTATGCGGGCGTTGTCAACGGGCGTGCGGAGCTTGGCATCCGCGATTTTCAGGTAATGACGAAGGAACAGCTCGTTCAGATCGACCCGGACATCCTTTTTCTGCCGACGTACAACGATCACGGAAACTATGATGTAGACAAGTTCCGCCGGGAGTATCTGGGCGATCCGTCGCTCCAGACGATGAAGGCAATTCGCAGCAAGTCATTTGCAGAGCCGTTCGAGGGATATATCTATAACTGTTCACAGGATTTTGTCTTCGGCGTGCAGGAGATCGCTTACTGTGCGTACGGGGATGCCTTCCGACAGGGCAGGGATGAGCACCTTTCTGCGGTTGAGTGAGGCAGGTATGGGAAGGAGGGCAGGGATTTGCGGGAAATGATTTGTGTGCGCGAACTTTATGCCGGATATGAGGGGCAGGTCATCCTCGAAAATGTGACATTTCGCATAGGGGAAGGAGAAATCGTCGGGCTGATCGGGCCAAACGGTGCGGGCAAGAGTACGCTCCTTAAGACGATACGCGGCATCCTGCCGCCGATCTCTGGCACCGTTCTGCTGATGGAGCGTGACATCGGTACGCTCTCAGAGCGGGATTTCGCCCATCGTGCTGCATATTTGCAGCAGCGTGTCGAGATGACGTTTGACTACACGGCACGGGATGTCGTGCTCTCTGGGCGCTATCCCTATCTCGCATGGTGGCAGCAGGAAAAGGCCACCGATATGGAGATTGCTGCGGCATGTATGGCGTATACAGGTGTATCGGAACTCGCAGATAAGCCGCTTCATGCCATGTCGGGCGGACAGCGCCAGCGTGTGCTGCTCGCCAAGGTGCTCGCGCAGCAGACGCCGATGCTCTTTCTTGATGAGCCTGCAACAGGACTGGACATCATCTATCAGGAGGAGATTTTTAGATTTTGCCGTGAACTCTGTGCTGCGGGAAAGACGGTGCTTCTCGTCGCGCACGAACTGAGCCTTGCAGCACGTTTCTGCTCGCGGCTTCTGCTCATCGGACATGGGATGCTCCTCGCTGACGGCGCACCACGGGATGTGCTGACCGATACGCTCTTGTCTCGGGCCTATGGTGCGCCTGTGCGGGTCGCTGAGAACCCCCTGACACATCATGCAGAGGTCTATACAGAACCTACGCTGGTTGGCGCACGGGAAAAGCAGCTGCTCGAGGTCATTCTCGGCACGGTGGATGAGGGGAGGGCGGCACTGTGAATCGTATCCGCAGCACACGGTTTTTCCTATGTGCGCTCGTAGGGGCGCTCATCTTTGCCGCCATTTTATCCATGAGCTCCGGGCAATATGATATTCCGATGGAGACGGTCATCGCCTCTTTTTCCCATGCGGCAGGGCTTCCCATCCTTCAGCATGTGACCGTGACCCCAGAGCAGGAGGCGGTACTCTTTCATATCCGCCTCCCGCGCACGCTCGTCGGGCTGATGGTGGGCGCGGGGCTTGGCATCTCGGGCGCTGTCCTTCAAGGTATCTTTAGCAATCCGCTCGCGGACCCTGGCATCATCGGTGTGTCCAGCGGCGCCTCCGTGGGGGCTGTACTTGCGATTGCACTTGGTGTGACGGCTGTCAGTGTACTCTCCCTGCCGGCGTTTGCATTCTGCGGTTCCATGCTTGCCGTAGGGCTTACGGTGTCGCTCTCCATGCGGCACGGGCGCATTCCCATTATGACGCTCCTCCTCTCTGGTGTCGTTGTGGGGATGTTTCTTGCGGCGTGTACAGCAGCCATTCTTACGGTGATGAATGAGCAAAAGATGCAGCAATACCTGTTCTGGACGATTGGCGGGCTTGACTATCGGAGGTGGGATCATGTCCTGCTCGGCATAGCACCGATTGGCATCAGTGCATGTATCATGATGCTGCTCGCGCGGCATTTGAATCTCTTGGCATTTGGCGAGGTGGAGGCGCGCGCGGCCGGCATGCCCGTGACTGCCTTTCGCCTGCTCTTTCTCGCACTCGCCTCGCTGACCACAGCGGCAGGCGTCTGTATCAGCGGGAACATCGGTTTCGTCGGACTGGTTGTCCCACATATGATGCGGCTCCTCGTCGGACCGGATCACCGGCGCCTGCTGCCGGCGAGCCTTCTTGCAGGAGGCGCGTTCTTGGTACTTTGTGATTCGCTCGGGCGACTGCTCCTATCAGGGCTTGAGATTCGTGTGGGCATTATGACGGCGTTCATTGGCACACCATACTTTCTGTATCTCCTGCGCAGGCATATGAAGGGGATGTGATATGATGCAAAGCGACAGGAATGCATATCAGGCGCTCGGCGGTTCTCTTTTCCTGCATGCCGTTTTGTTTTTGATTGCAGCGATGCTGGGGCTCTTTTCTATGACTGCACCGCAGCAGAGATCTGTGCCCATTGACGTCGTTTTGTATGAGGCAGACAAGGATACCGGCAGCAGCGGCGGGGGAACGCCGCCCGCAGAGGCTGCTGATACAGCACTGCCGGATGAAATCATGCGTGAGGATCTCGTGCAGCAGCCATTGGCAGAGGTACACACTGTATCACATGCTCCGCGCACTGCGATGCAGAAGCAGAAGACAGACAGCGCATCCGGCAGCGGATCGGGGCGTGGCAGCGCAGGCGGAGGGACGGGCTCCGGAATGGGCAGCGCATCTGGGTCCGGCAGCGGCGGTACGGGGGGCACTGCCGCACCACCACCTCCTCCCCCGCCACCTCCAAAGGAACGCATTGAGGCGAGTCTGCGCGCAGAGGCCATGCCGACATATCCAGCAGAACTCGTCGACGAGGAGGCAGAGGGGCGTGTTACCATCAAGATTCTCGTGGCAGAGGATGGTACAGTGGAGGCCGTTTCCGTCGTCTCCTCATCGGGCTATGGGGCGATGGACCGTGCCGCCGTCGCAGCCGGCTACCGCTTTCAATTCAACCCCGGCGATAACGGACGAAAAGGAGTTTGGACAAAGACATTTCGCTTTCAGCTGAACTGATTCATTGGCGCCGTTTTGTGCTGCGGGCGTATCGCTGCGGATGGGCAGGTGTTTTATGCTTGAACTGACCAATCTCTCAAACGCATCCTGCGATGTTGAGAATTTGCTGCAAAATAGAACAGATACCCTTGACGCCGTTGTCCGTGCGCACTGTCTTGACGGCGTCGAGCTGATGCTCTGCGCACCATTAGATGAAACCATGTATCCTCCTAAATACATCAAAAGTGTTCATCTGATTTACTGGCCCACATGGCTCGATTTTTGGCGCGGCAATAAGACCGCCCTCTTAGAGGAATTTGGCAGCGAGGAAAATATATGCACTTACTATGGCTCTTTGGCGGTTGGCGACTGGGTGGAATCGTGGAAGCAGAACCTCCGACAGGCAGCGCGCTGCCATCCGCACTACGTTGTATTCCATGTCGCACATAATTTGACCTCGGAGATGTATACACGCAAGTTCTCTGCCTCTGATGCAGATGTGATTCAAGGGACGATAGAGCTTGTTAATGAGCTTGTGCCGGAGATCCCGCCGGGGTGTAAATTCCTGTTTGAAAATCTCTGGTGGCCGGGGCTGACTTTCCAAAAGCCACATTTGGCAGAGATGCTTTTGGAAAAGGTCACCTACCCAGATACAGGATTTATGCTCGATGTCGGACATTTGATGAATACCAACTGTGCTTTGCGCACCGAAGATGATGGGGCAGCCTATGTGCAGCAGATCTACCGCAGCCTTGGCGCCATCGGTACGCACATCTATGGTCTGCATCTGCACCAATCGCTCTCGGGGAACTATACAAAACAGATGATGCGCCGGCATGCGAAAAACCGCCGTCCGCTGGACTGGACGGAGGCTATGGCGTATGTCATGCATGTCGATCAGCACCGACCGTTCCAGACGGATGCGGCGCGCCGTATTCTCGATACCATTCAGCCGGCGTATCTCGTGCATGAGTTCTTATCGCACACGCGCACTGCATGGGAGGAGAATCTACGGACGCAGCAGCACGCATTGGGGCCCTCCCAGTGAACCTCATGAAAGAGAATATTATCGTCTGTATTTTCATACTTGACAAAGCAATTGTGCAATGCTATAGTTCGATAAAAATTATTTTGAAAATTAAATACAGATTGGATCAGGTGTTGCAAGACTTAATAGGGAATCCGGTAAAAGAATTGACGGCGGGCAGTCCCGCGCAGTTCTGCTGGCCGGAGCGGTCCCGCCACTGTGACAGCGAGCGAATCCGCACAATGCCACTGGGGAATATGCCCTGGGAAGGCGCGGTAAGCGAGGAACTGGAGCCAGGAGAACTGCCTGATCGACGATCGCCGCTTTTACCTGCGAGAGATGGGGATGGGGATTCAGATACAAAAGCACATTGCTTGTTTCGTGACATCGGAATAAGTCATGCGGTTTTCTGGAAAGTGAGCTCTTTCCTGCGATGCAGGAAGGAGTTTTTGTTTTGTTTAGGAGGAGATTGGTATGAAGAAGATGGGTTCCAGCAGACGACTTCGCGCAGTTCTTGCGGCTTCACTTACGTTGGGGACACTGTCTGCGAGTGCGTGTGTCTCTGCTGCAGAAGGACAGGAGGCAGCAGTGCAGCACGATCTTGGAGATACGGTTGTCACAGCAACGCGCACGCCGAATATGGAGCTGAAGGCGAACGCGAATATCACTGTGATTACGGGACGGGATATAGAACGGCGCCACTATACGGATCTGACGCAGGCGCTACGCGATGTGCCCGGTCTCGTCATCAATCAATATGCGCCGGCGGGCTATAACAACAGCAGCAAGATTTTCATCAACGGCTCGGAGGATGTCGTTGTGCTTATTGATGGAGTACGGCAGAACTATGCGGGCGGTACGGGGGCGTCCCTCGCGTCCGCGCTGAAGGATCTCGGCGGCATCGACCGTATCGAGGTACTGCACGGCTCGGCCTCGACCCTCTATGGTTCGGATGCAAAGGGCGGGGTCATCAACATCATCACCAAGAGAGCAACGGGGATGCAGACGACGCTTGAGGCGGCTTACGGGAGTTTTGGACGGCAGCTGTACAGCATCACCAATGCGGGTGGTATGAATGGATGGGATTGGCGGCTCAAATACCAGAAGGATAAGAGCAGCGATTTTAAGGATGCGCATGGTGATGAGACACCGTCGCGGCTCGATGCGGATTCTGTCAACGTACATCTTGGCAGGCAACTCAGCAAGGCATCCTATCTTGGGCTCAATTTTCGCTCCTACAAGGATGAGGATCGCTATCAGGCACTCTATGAAAAGCGGCAGGGGCTTCACCAAAACAGTGGGAATTACGACCATTTTGACGGCAATCTGATCTGGAATGTACAGATCGATGATACAACGAAAAATCAGATGAGCGTTTCCCGCAGCAAGTACGACTATGATATATTCACCTATGGCACATGGACGCCGAATGGCTCGCTCTATGACTTCGGTGTCCGGAGCTGGAAGTTCAGCGATCAGTTCGACAAGCGGATGGGCGATCATCTCTTGACGGCGGGATTTGAGTTTACGCGGGATGAGACGACGATTCAAAATAATGGGAATGTGAGCCTCGATGGGCGCGTTCTTTTGAACCGATCTTTCTATATCCAAGATCAGTGGAGCATCCTGCCCGTGCTCAAACTCACAGCGGGCATTCGACATGACAGGAACTCTGCCTTTGGCAGTCACAATAGTCCGAGCGTCAGCCTCGGCTTTGATCTCGATCCAATGACGCACGCTTATGTTTCTTACAGTGCGTATTTCCTGACGCCAACGCCGAATCAGCTCTATGCCCCCATCTACGGAAATGCAGATCTAAAGCCGGAGTCCGGCAATACGAGAGAGATCGGTATCGCACGTGATTTTGGCAAGGGACTTAACCTCACGGCAAGTTACTTTAAGCGGCATTCAAAGAACCGTATTGGTTACCATCCTATGACCTATCAGAACATCAACGTCGGGGACGAGGATGCGCACGGGTGGTCGGTACAGCTTACAAAACGCGTCGATTCGCATTTGCGGGCGCGCCTTGGCTATACAAAGACCCACATCGGCAGAACAGAGCAGCGCGGGCGGAATGTTGACGGCTATCTGCCTGAGGATCAGTGGAATATCGGCGTGGATTACCGCAACCGTGCGTTTGACACATCGCTGCTTGCACGCGGCATCATCGGGCGGCCGGGACCTGTGCGCGGGGCGTTCCCCACAGAGAATTACTGGGTCGTCGATCTTGCGATGAACTATCGGATTGCTGATGCAACGAAGGTCTATCTAAAAGTCAATAATCTTTTCGATCAGTTCTATGCGGAGCACTCCAATGTAAAATGGGGCAGCCCCGGTGAGTGGTGGACCGCGCCCGGACGCAATTTCATGGTGGGCATTGAGCAGAGTTTCTAAGGAGAAAAAATGAAGGAAAATAAGGGAAGTAAAAAGATGCTTGCGCTGCTGATCGCATCGGCGCTTTCTGCCGGCAACGGCAGCGCCTTTGCTGCCGGCATGACAGCGGCGGAGGATTTGGAGGATCTGCCCAGTTATTCGCTTGGCGAGGTGGTCGTGACGGCGACGCGCACGCAGAAACGAGATGTGGATGTACCGGCAGCGACGACGGTCATCACGGCAGATGAGATCAAGGAGAGCGGCGCAGCAAGTGCTGCTGATGTCCTGGAGCAGGAAAATGGATTTATCTACAAGGCATTCGGTCCCAACGGAGCGGCGATGGGGACGATGAGCAATGAGGTGAACGTACGCGGCTTTAAGGGCGGTATGCTGATCCTCATGAATGGCAATCCGATTTCGTGGCGCGGCAAGTACAATCTCGATGCGATTCCTGCGGGCAGTATCGAGCGCATTGAAATCGTCAAGGGCAGCGGCTCTGTCCTCTATGGCAGTGAGGCTATGAGCGGCGTCGTCAATATCATCACGAAGAAGGGGGCTGCCAATAAGGTATATGCAGGCTTTGGCAGCCACGGACAGCAGACATACGGCGTGAGTGTCGGCGATGAACGCTTTGGCATCTACTATAACTATGATAAGTGGGGCCGGCGGAACGGAGCAACATATAGCGATGTCGATGTAAGAAACTTCCGGGGAGAAACGCGTACAGATCTCCGCGATATTGAAAAGCGCAACGTGGGCGTGAGCTATCGGATCAGCCCCCATCTGAGCTTCCTGTTGAACTACTATGATACAGAGGCGACTTATAGACGCACGATTACGCAGGTTATGCGCAGTGCGCAGAGGCTGCACGTTGGGGAGCCGTACAATGCCCGTACATATGAGACGCAGCGGTATATCACGCAGCTTAATTACAGTGATCGGAACTTTAAGGGAAGTCTCTATTTCAATACGGGGACGACGGAGGCGACCGGGCCTGTCTATATCTCAAAAGTCGGCAGACGCACGCCGGAGGGATGGTATAATACCCGCGAGAAAAATACGACGTATGGGATGGATTTGCAGCGTACTTGGCAGATGAACAAGGCAACGGCGATTTTCGGTGCGCACCTTGAGCACGAGGGGTACAGCTCCCTGCCTGCGCATGACACGGCACAGGGGAAATACTATGCGCGCAACAACTGGGGCGTGTTTGGTCAGTGGGAGCAGCGCTTTGACAAGCGGAACACCGGGATCTTTGGTCTGCGTGAAACATGGACAAGCGGCGCGATGAAGCACCAGAACTACAACAATCTCAGCGCTGCGGCACAATGGCTTCACAAACTGGACAGCGACACCAGTCTCTATCTGAACATCAGTCAGTCGTTCATCATGCCGACTTTTGCACAGATGTACAAGGACAACAGCATGCAGATCCCCTCGCCGAATCTAAAGCCCCAGACCGGCATCAACTATGAAATCGGCTGGAAGAAAACCCATGGTGCACATGCATGGAAAGCAGCGCTGTTCCATATGTATATCAAGGACAATATTACGGCAACGCTGAACAAAGCGAGAACAGAGTATAAGTATACCAATGAGGATTTCCGCAATACCGGATTTGAGCTGTCCGATGAGATTCAGGGCAAACATGGATTCTCTTACAATTGGGGGGTGACATGGCAGAATCCGGAGACGAGGAGCACAGAAAAAGAGGTCGGATGGGAACGCACCTTCGGCAAAGTGCAGCTCACGGGCGGCGTGACGTATAAAAAGGGAAAATGGGCATCGACGCTCACGGGATCCTATCTCGCCGGGCGTGTGCAGTCCCCATCGAATGCACTTGCATATCGGTCGAAGCCGTACCTTCTCACCAGCTGGAATACGAGCTATGCCCCGGACGAGCATAGTGAGTTCAGCCTGCGGATTGACAACGTGCTCAACCGCGATGACGTGACTACGCATACAGGATCTGACTATTATGTATCACCCACAAGCTTTTTGCTGCGCTATGGGTATAAATTCTAAGCACGGCACCCGCTGGCAGCAGGATTCTGCGCTGCATGGGGAAAGATACTGCCTGTAAAATACGATAGAGCAGGCGGCGCATAGACTTGTGCGCCGCCTTTTTCCATTTGAAAGAGGAACGTCTGAATGCTATACTAGGTATATAGTGATGTACGGTTCATGGAGGTCTCTATGCTGCGAATCTTTATGCTTTTGCGGATGCTGCGCCGTGATCTTGCGGTACTGCTTCTCTCTCTGCTGCGGCGAGATACGCCGCGGGCGGTAAAGGTGTTGTTTCCACTTGCACTTCTCTATCTTATCAGTCCGGTCGATCTCATTCCCGATGCGATTCCCGTTCTCGGGGCCGTGGATGACGCGGTGATCCTGCCCGCAGCGACGGCATTTCTCGTTCGGATGCTGCCGCCGCAGATTCGTGCACAGAGCGAGCAGCGCGTGACGCGTTACGGAACGATGGTTCTGGTCGCGGCGTCCATTGTCGTGCTGGTCTGGATCGCGCTGATTTTCTTCGCGCTCTCGCGGGTGTTTTCATGAGGCTCTACATCGCAGAGAAGCCAAGCGTCGGGCGTGCGCTCGCCGCGTGTCTTCCGGGGCCGCATCGAAGGGGGGCCGGCTATATCGAAACGGGCGGCGGCATTGTGACATGGCTTTTTGGGCATGTTCTGCGGCAGGCGGAGCCGGAGGAATACGACCCAAAGCTCAGGCGTTGGCGCATGGAAGATCTGCCTATTCTGCCGGATACGTGGAAACTCGTTGTGAGTGAAACGGCACGGCAGCAGTTCGGTGTTGTAAAGGGGCTGCTTGAACGCGCCGATGAAATTGTCCATGGCGGCGACCCAGACCGCGAGGGACAGCTGCTCGTGGATGAGGTGCTTGATTTTCTCGGCAATCAAAAGCCTGTGCGACGTATTCTCCTAAATGCACTTGATGATAAAAGCATTCACGATGCACTTGATAATCTGCGTGAAAATCGGGATTTTTTACCGCTGAAATACTCTGCGCTTGCACGTGCAAGGGCGGACTGGCTCATCGGGATGAATCTCTCACGCGCCTATACACTCGCTGCACGGCGTGCAGGGCATGCACGCATCATCCTGCCCGTCGGGCGGGTAAAGACACCGACACTTGCGCTTGTCGTGCGTCGGGAGCGGGAAATTGAACAGTTCAAACCGGAGACCTATTATCTCGTAGACGCAGTATTTCGCACGGAGGCGGGCATGTCTTTTCGTGCACGCTGGCAGCCCTCCGAGCAGCACACGCCGCTCGATGCACAGGGACGGCTCGTTGATGAGAGGGCAGCGCGCGCTGCGCTGGCGGCATTTGCGGAGGAGCCCATGAGCGGCAAGGTTACGGGCTATGAGCGGAGGAAAAAGGAGGAGCCGCCGCCGCTTCCCTTTTCGCTCTCTGCGCTGCAAGTGCTTGCGGGCAAACGATACGGCTATGAGCCGCAGCTTGTGCTCGACACAGCACAGAAGCTCTATGAGGAAAAACTGACAAGCTATCCGCGCTCCGATGCAGAATATCTGCCCCTCAATCAGCACCGAGATGCCGTGAAAATTCTCGGCAATCTCAGCGCACTGGATGGCAGCGAACTTGCTGGATGGGCAGCCCATGCGGACGCCTCCCAAAAGTCACGTGCATGGAACGATGCGAACATCTCGGCACATCACGCAATCATCCCGACGACAGTTTTCCCGAACCTCGCGCGTTTGAGCGAAACGGAACGCCGCATCTATACATTGATCGCACGCGCCTATATCGCGCAGTTTTATCCAAACTATGTCTATGATCAGACGAAGGCAGAGATCTGCTATCATGATGCGCTTTTTACGGCACGCGGGCGTACGGAGCGCACGGCAGGATGGCGCATCATGTACCGTACGGGGAAAGAGGCAGAGGCAGATGCGGAAAAGGAAGATGAGGAGAGCGCCGTGCTGCCCCCAATGAAGAAAGGGGATTTTGCACACTATACCTCAGCGGAGCTGCGCACGCGGCAGACGAAACCTCCTGTTAGATTTACCCCTGCAACGCTTTTGCAGGGGATGAAGGAAATCCACAAATACGTCAAGGATGAGACGGCGAAGAAGATGCTGCGCGATGTTTCCGGCATCGGTACAGAAGCGACGCGCGCGAGCATCATTGAGGATTTGATTCATCGAAAGTTCCTGCATGCTGCAGGCAAGAAAAAAGTGCTGACACCGACGGCAGAGGCCTATCTGCTCATTGATGCGCTTCCCGATACGATGACCTATCCCGATGCGACGGCGGTTTGGGAAGACCGTCTGCATGCTATGGCAAAAGGGGAGGGCTCGCCCGAAGAATTCCTTGACGGACAGGCGGCGTTTGCCCGCGCACTCTGCACGGCTGCGCTTACGGCACGTATCAAGGGCGGTGATGGGCCGCCCTGTCCGCGGTGTGGGCAGGGCGTCATGCAAAAACGCAAGGGAAAGCACGGCGTCTTTTGGGGGTGCTCCGCCTTTCCTCAGTGCCGCATGACGGCGAATGATGCCGACGGCGTACCGGACTTTACAGGCAGCAACGCGCGTACGGCGCAGGAGTGTGCCGCGCCCATAGGCGCTGCACAGCGAAGCTATACGCCGACCGCCGATGAGCAGGCGGAGATGGATGCCATCTTTTTGGGAGAGTAATATGACGACATTTACATCGCTCGGTGTCTCAGAAGGGCTTGTAGCTGCCCTTGCAGCGCGCGGCATCAAGGAGCCGACAGCGATACAGGAAACATTGATCCCGGCTGCGTACGCGGGAGAAAATCTCATCGGCGAGGCGCCGACGGGTACGGGAAAGACCCTTGCCTATCTCCTGCCTCTGCTCGACCGCATGGATCCGAAGGTGCGCACGGCGCAGGCACTCGTCCTTGCACCGACACATGAGCTTGCCGTTCAGATTGCGGGCGTTGCACGTGCGCTTGCAGCAGGCGCGGCGCTGCCCTGTGGTGTGCAGGCGCTCATTGGCGGCGCCAGTATCAAGCGTCAGATAGAATCGCTCAAAAAAAAGCCGCAGCTTATCATCGGCTCTGCCGTGCGCCTCTTAGAGCTGCACCGCATGGGAAAACTCAAACTCTCCGAAGTGCGGATGTGCGTCCTCGATGAGTTTGATCGTCTGCTCGGAAAGCAACTTCTCTCTGATGTACGTGCCCTTATGCGGTTGCTGCCGGAGGGGCAGACGCTTCTCCTTTCCGCGACAGCACCCAAGGGGGCTGTCCGTACAGCGGAGGAGCTGTTTGCACCGCGTCATATTCGCGTGACGGAGCCATGTGGAATACGTGAAAACTACTATCATATTACAGCGTTTCGTGATAAAATAAAAGCGGTGCAAAAACTGACGCGCCGGTTGCCCATTATGCGCGGGCTTGTTTTCGTCGGTCGCAGCTTTGATGCGGCGAATGCAGCGTCGAAGCTGCGCTATGAGGGGATTGCTGCCGCAGTGCTGCTCGGGAAAGAGCGCCGTGAGCAGCGGCGTGCGGCGCTCGATGCCGTGCGCACGGGACGTGCGAGGCTCCTGATTGCGACAGATCTCGCGGCGCGCGGGCTCGATATTGAGGATGTGGATTACGTCATCAACCTCGACCTGCCCGACGACGTACGTTCCTACCGCCACCGTGCGGGGCGCACGGCGCGTGCGGGCAAGGGGGGCAGTATCATCTCTCTTGTCGATGAGAGAGAGCTTGCCAAACTCAAGCTCCTTGCGTCCCGCATGGCACTCGCACTGCGTCAGCTGCCCCGCAGCTGATGCCTTTGGTGCTTTCCTGCCGCGGGCACTCGATTCCTAAAGGAGGATTTACCCCGTGGACATATTGCCCACACTGCTGAATTTGCTGCTCGTCATTTTTCTGATTTTCATGAATGGTTTTTTTGTCGCCGCGGAGTTTTGCTGCGTCAAGATGCGTCCGTCGCGTTTAGAGACGTTGATTGCCGAAGGGAGCAGCCGTGCGGGCTATGCAAAGCGGCTCACGGATCATCTTGACGTTTCGCTCTCGGTGACGCAGCTCGGCATTACGCTCGCTTCGCTCGGCCTCGGTTGGGTGGGGGAGCCTGCCATTGCAACGCTGATTCTGCCGCTGACGCGGATGATGGATCTGCCCGATGAGGTCGGTCATACAGTGGCGCTTGCCATTGCTTTTACCATCATCACATCTCTCCATATCGTTCTGGGCGAGCTTACGCCAAAATCCATGGCAATCGCAAATGTTGAGCAGATTATGCTTTCTATCGCATTTCCCATGGTGCTTTTCAGCCGCGTCATGCACCCCTTTGTCTGGGTGCTCAACACGATTGCCAATCATATCAGCCGCAGCATAGGGTATGATGTCAAGGGGGAAAATGAGGATGCGCACACGGAGGAAGAAATTCGCCTCCTTATGAAGGAAAGCTATCGGCAGGGACTCATCAACAGCACCGAGGCGGATTTTGTAGACAATGTATTCTCGTTCACAGAACTCAATGCGCGTGAAATTATGATTCCGCGTACGGATATGATTTGCCTCTATCTTGATGATACGCCGGCAGAGCGCGTTGCAACCATCTTGGAGGAGCAGCAGACACGCTATCCTGTCTGCTACGAGGACAAGGATCATATCATTGGATTCATCCATGTAAAAGATCTCCTGCCGCCGCTGATTCGCGGGGAACAGCTCAATCTGCGCCGTTATATTCGAAAGGCGCTCATTGTCCCGGAGAGCATGGACGGCAGTGTGCTCCTTAGAACCATGCAGGAGGAAGGCTCACAGCTTGCCATTGTCGTCGATGAGTATGGCGGAACAGCGGGCATGGTGACGGTCGAGGACATCATCGAGCAGATTGTCGGCGATATTCGCGATGAATTCGATGAGGAGCGTGAAAGTCTGGAGTGGCGCAGCCCAGGGCTTTGCTCTGTTGATGCAAGGCTTCTTTTAGAGGAGGTGGACGACCTGCTCGGCATCCGCATCGAGGATGAGGATGTGGACAGCATCGGCGGCTGGCTGTACGATCAGCTTGGCGAGGCGCCGCGCATTGGCCATATGGCGGCGCATATGGGTGTCCTGTTCTATGTGGAGGAAGTGGATGGCGTGCGTATTACGCGTGTTCTGGTTCACTTGCCGCGTGATTTTACAATGCAGGTTATGCCTGCTGCACACGAGGGGGAATAATACATGGAATTTGATCGTGCGCTCTTTGATGAAATCATCGAAGCCTTTACAGTGGATACAGAGCATCTGCGGGGAATCGCAGCGGATTTTCGTCAAGATATGCGGCTCGGGCTTGCGGGCTCTGAGGATTCCTCTTTGCGTATGCTGCCCTCATTCTTAGGGCTGCCGACGGGGGAGGAGTGCGGCGATTATCTTGCGCTTGACTTTGGCGGCACCAATGTGCGTGTGCTGCTCTACCGTCTTGCAGGAAACGGCAGGTATGAAGTCCTGTCCCATGCCGCAAAGCCGCTGAAGGTGGAAGGCAGCTATGACTATATCAGCGCTGATGCAACAGCGGAGCAGATGTTTGACTTTCTCGCGGCGCTGGTTGAGGAGGCCGTCGGGGGAGATACTGCGACGCCGTACCTTCTCGGGCATACGTTCTCCTATCCGTCCGCGCAGACCAATATCAACGATGCCAGGCTCATCATCTGGACGAAGGAGTTTGCTACGCAGGGGGTCGAGGGGAAGGTCGTCAACGATTTGCTGAAAGAGGCGCTCGTGCGGCGGGGTCTCTTGAACGTCACGCCGAACTCCGTCATCAACGATACTGTCGCCGTCCTCCTCTCCGCTGCCTATGTTCACGGTGATACGTGGATCGGCTCCATCTACGCGACGGGGCACAATACCTGCTATCTTGAACCGTATGCGGGCAAGGCAGAGCGGCCGATGATTCTCAATATGGAATCGGGAGGGTTTCAAAAGCTCACGCCGAATCGCTTTGACATCGCGCTCGATGCTGTCTCTGAAAAACCAGGGGAGCAACGCCTCGAAAAGATGGTTTCGGGACGGTACATGGGGCTGCTCTTTGATATGGCGCTTGCGGAACTGTTTGGGGAGCCTGAGAGAAGATATGGCTTTTCGAGCATTGAAATCAGCCGCATTCTCGAAGATCAGAGCGATCGGGCGCACGCGGCGGCGGTCATTGTTGAGACCATCACAGGGCATGCAATTGCACCGGAGGATGCTGTATGTGCACGGGCGCTCGCCCAGGCGATTACTGCCCGCTCTGTACGGCTCATCACGGCAACTTTTGTCGGGACGATGTGGCAGATTGCAGGGGATGGCGAGATCCGTCAGCAGCATATTGCGATTGATGGGACCGTCTATGAGAAGATGCCGCGCGTCAAGGAGAATATTACGCGTGCACTCTTAGAACTGCTCGGTACGGAGGCAGAGAAAATTGATACCGTCTTTGCAGGTGGCGGCTCTGGTCTTGGCGGAGCGCTTGCTGCGGCGATGACCGAGCGTGCAGCGCACGGATGACATTTCGCTTGCCTCTGCAGTGCGGTCTGTGCTATGATAATAAAATGCAGTCAATGTTGATAAAGGAGGGAGCTTTCCTTGCTCACACTCTTAATGGTACTGGATGCCATTGTTGCCGTTATCCTCATTGCATCCGTACTCGGGCAGGAGGCAAAATCTGCCGGTATGGGGGGATTGGATGGCGGTGGGGACACCGTATTCTCGGGGAAGGCACGCGGCATGGACGCGCTGCTTGCACGTGTGACGGTTGTATTTGCCATCTTGTTCGGTGCAATTACGATTGTGATTGCACGCCTGTCCAATTAGAATCTGATTGGATGAAGGGATGTTCCCTGTTGCCGCTACGCGGGGCAGGGATTTTTTTCGGAGGTGGAGGGCGTTATGCATTTAAGCGGAGCGGCTCCGTTTTTGCTCTGCGGAGGTCGGCATGGGGTTCTTCTCATCCATGGTTTTACAGGGCTTCCCGCTGAGCTGCGGCTTCTTGGGGAGCATCTGCATGCACACGGTTTTACTGTGCTCGCCATTCGCCTTGCAGGACATGGGACGACGGTTGAGGATCTGAGCCGCATGGGGCATGAGGACTGGATGGATTCCGTGCGTGATGGCTATGCGGTTCTGTCTGGTTTGTGTGATCGCATCTCTGTTGTTGGACACTCGATGGGTGCGGTCTTTGCGATGCTGCTGTCCACTGAGGCAGAGATTGCCCATGTCGTTTCGCTCTGTGCCCCGATCATGATTGCACCGGAGCAGGGGCTGATTCATTTGCCGCGGCGTGAGGCATGCATTGGCCGCTCGGTGCCAAAAGCGCGGCGCAAACTTCATGATGTACCGCAGGGGGCGAACAATACTTACAGGCGTATGCCGCTCGTCTCCGTGCATGAACTGGTGGATATGATTGAAAAGGCACGAGAGACCATCCATGCAGTACATGTTCCCATTTTAATCGTGCATGGCGCACGCGATCATACGGCAGATCCTGCGGGGGCAGAGTATCTCTATACGCATGTCGCGAGTGTGCGGCGTGAGAAGTTTATCATAGAGGATGCGGGACATCTGCTGCCACTGGATTCCAGCGTCCGCATGCGTGTTTTTGAACGGACGACGGCATTCCTGCTCGATGATACGGAACACCAAGGGGATGCCTACTGCTTTGCATGCAGTAAAAGTAATCCCATTGGACTGAGGCTCGGATTCCGCGAGGATGCTATGGGACAGTTTAGGGCGGACAAGGTACTCTCGCGTGAGTACCAGAGCTATGACGGTGTTGCGCATGGTGGTATTGTTGCGACGATGCTCGATGAGGCGATGGGCGGCCTTTTGCATGCGCGCGGCATGCATGCAGTAACAGCACGTCTTGCAGTACGTTTTCATGCGCCAACCCCCGTGGAGACAGCGCTTTGTATTACAGGACGGGTGGACCGGCACAGGGGGAAGCTTGTGGATATGAGTGCCGAGGTGTGTCTTGCGGATGGGACACGCACGGCAGAGGGCTCTGCTGTCATGATGATTGTACGTGAATAGAATCGCGAAAAACTGAAAAAGAGGACGTTATGGAACAGGAAAAACAAGATATTGTGAAAGAGAGAATCCATGCCTTTATGCGGGAGGACGCCTATCGCCCGTTGCCGGCTGAGGAACTCATGATCGGACTGCGGCTGTCTGAGGACGAAGCACCATTTTTTTCGGATGCACTTATATCGCTTGAAAAGGACGGCAGGGTGATTCGCAACCGCAGCGGTCTTTACGGACTGCCGAGCCGTATGAATCTCGTTGTCGGGCGGTTGTCCATGTCACCGAAAGGGTTCGGTTTTATCATTCCGGATGTGCGTGAGACAGAGGATGAGACGGATGTATTCGTACCGGGGGGCGCCCTTCAAACGGCGATGCACGGCGATCGGGTTGTTGCGCGCATCACGCCGTCCGAGGCGGAGGGACGTGCACGTGAGGGGGAGATCATCCGTATCTTAGAGCGCGTCAATACGCGTATTGTCGGCACGTTCGACAGGAGCAAGGCATTTGGTTTTGTCACACCCGACAGTGCAAAGATTGGGCGTGATGTCTTTGTTCTGAAAAAAGATTTCAGCGGCGCAAAGACGGGCAGCAAGGTCGTCGTGGAGATTACGAAGTGGCCGGAGGAGCGGCGCAGTGCCGAGGGCCGCATCATTGAGGTGCTCGGCAAATCCGGTGCCCCAGGTGTTGATGTGCTTGCTGTCATGCGTTCTTATGACCTCGATGAGAAATTTCCGCCTGTGGTGCAGGAGGCTGCTATACGCTGTCCGGAGGCGCCGCTGCCGGAGGAGTACGAGGGGCGGCGCGATCGGCGCGACTTTCCCATCGTCACGATTGACGGTGAGGACACGAAGGACATAGATGATGGCCTCTATGCCTATGAGGCAGACGGCGGTTTTTTTCTCGGGGTTTACATCGCCGATGTCAGCCACTATGTCCGTGAGAGTGCGCCGCTGGACGTGGAGGCGGCACGGCGCGGGACGAGTGTCTATCTCGTTGACCGCGTGATTCCCATGCTGCCCAAGGAACTTTCCAACGGAATTTGCAGTCTCAACGAGGGGGTCGATCGCCTCGCCATAGCGTGTGAGATGGAGATTGGGGCAGACGGAACAGTCAAGAACTATGAGATCATGCCGTGTGTTATCCATGTGGCGCGTCGTCTCACCTATACACTTGTCAATAAAGTGCTTGCAGGGGAGGAGCCGTTTGTTTCGGACAACGAAGACATACGTCCCATGATGGAGACACTCTGCCGTCTGCGCGAGGTGCTGCGCACGAAGCGGCACAGGCGCGGCGCCATTGATTTTGATGTACCTGAGGTCAAAGTGAAACTGGATCCGGAGGGACATCCGGTTGCACTGATCCGGCGTACAGGTTCGGTGGGAGAGTCCATCATCGAGGAGTGCATGCTGATTGCAAATGAAACCGTTGCACGTCATATGGAACTGAAAGAGGAGCCGTTCATCTATCGCGTGCATGAGCCGCCTGCTTCCGAGAAGGTGGAGCGGTTCCAAAGTCTGCTCGCGGCACTTGGCCTGCGTCTGCATACAGATGAAGATGGTAAAGTTCATGCACGTGATATTCAGCAGGTACTCGACCGGGTAAAGGGGGCACCCGAGGAACGCATCATTGCTGCGGTCGCCCTGCGTTCCATGCAGCAGGCACGATACAGCACCGCGAGCCTTGGGCATTTTGGGCTTGCTGCGCGTTACTATACGCACTTTACGTCACCCATCCGGCGCTATCCGGATCTCATGGTGCACCGCCTTTTGCGTGAAACATTTGCTGCGGGGCATATCTCAGCAGAGCGCAGGGAGCGGCTGCGCTCTTATCTGCCCGAGGTCGCAGAGCACTCCTCTGCGCGTGAGCGCATCGCCATCGAGGCGGAGCGTGAGACGACGGATATGAAGAAAATCGAATATATGGCGCAATTCGTGGGGGAGACTTACGAAGGCATCATCAGCGGTGTTACGGCGTTTGGCATCTTTGTCGAGCTGGATAACGGCGTCGAAGGCCTTGTACATGTCTCCACGATGGTGAATGATTATTACAGCTATATCGAGGAACAGTATGCGATGGTCGGTGAGCGCACGGGCACGCGTTACAGGCTGGGTGATATTGCAGAAATCATCGTTGTGCGTGCAGATGTAGCAGCACGCACATTGGATTTTGTACTGAAAGATAATGGCGTTTACGAACCGCATGTAAAAAAAACTGTACGTGGAGCACAGGCTGCAGAGCGAAAAAGTGCAGAGCCATCTGCGCGGGCGGCAAAGAGCGGGCGGCGCCCACGCAGGAAGTCCGACCGCAAAAAAGCGGCAGAGCCTCTTGTTGTGGAGGGAACAACCAGCGAGGAGCGTCGGAAGAAAACACGCGGCGCCCATGGTACGGGTGGCAGGCACGCACAGCGCAGTGAACGCGCTGCACGGGCTGCTGCGGCAAGTGTTCCGCCTAAAATGCAGGAAGCACCTGCCAAAGAAGGCGGCAAACGCACAGCAGCACGCACAGCGCGGCAGGGCAAAGAGCCGCAGCGTTCGCATCGGGGCGTTGCCGGCGTGCCGCGTGGCACCACAGATGCTAAGCTGCGCTCCGGTGGAGAGGAGCGCAGCACACGGGACTATCATCGCGTGACGGTGACAGGACTGAACAGTGCCGTCTGGCCGGATCCGCCGGGGTATCACGAGCAAAAGACAGGGCAGGAGGTTGCCGAAAAGCCGCGCCGCGCCCCGCGTCCCGCACGGCAGATGAACCGCAGAACCGAGGGCGGCACGGGCAACGCCGACTGAGGATGAATGAATGGGAAAGAAAAACGAAGGTGTTAAAGTCGCTTGCGAGAACCGCAAGGCACGGCACGACTATTTTATTCATGAAACATATGAAGCCGGCATGGAACTTGTGGGGACTGAGGTCAAATCCCTACGTGCCGGCCGCGCGAATTTGCGCGACAGTTACGCCTATATCAAGGGCGGGGAAATATTTCTAGAGCATATGCACATCAGCCCCTATGAACAGGGCAACCAGTTCAATCACGATCCGCTGCGTGTTCGCCGGCTTCTCCTGCACAAAGCGGAGATCCTAAAGCTATTCGGCAAGACGCGGGAGAAGGGGATGACGCTCGTCCCCTTAAAGGTCTACTTTAAGCGCGGTAAGGCAAAGGTTGAGCTCGCTCTTGCAAGTGGAAAGCATAATTATGACAAGCGTCAGACGCTGAAGGCAAAAACCGCAAAACGCGAGGTTGAGCAGGCGCTCAAGGAGCGGCAGCGGGGCTAGGATTTGATCATAACATTTCAAAAACCCTCAAAGACGGGAGTATTCTATGCAGGAACAGGAACCATCCCCCGCGCTGCGGCGCGGGCTGAAGAATCGTCACCTCCAGATGATCGCGCTCGGCGGAGCAATTGGCACAGGGCTTTTTTATGGCTCTGCTTCAACCATTGCATTGGCGGGACCTGCGGTCATGCTTGCGTATTTTCTGGGCGGCGTTGTGATTTTCTTTATCATGCGGATGCTCGGAGAGATGGCTGTTGAAGAGCCTGTATCAGGGTCCTTCAGTCACTATGCAGGCAAATACTGGGGCGATTTTCCAGGATTCCTTTCCGGTTGGAACTACTGGTTCAATTATGTGATTGTTTCCATGGCGGAGCTTGCGGCGGTCGGGATCTATATGAATTTTTGGCTGCCAGATCTCCCACAGTGGCTTTCTGCACTTGTCTGCCTGGTGGTGATTACGGCGCTCAACCTTGGGAGCGTTCGTGCCTATGGAGAGATGGAGTTTTGGATGGCGCTGGTGAAGATCATGGCGATTCTTCTCATGATTGCGCTTGGCGGGTGGCTCCTTGTGATCCATGCACCATTTCCGGAGAACATTAGCAATCTCTGGGCGCATGGTGGTTTTTTGCCGAACGGATGGTGGGGCTTCTTTCTTGGTACTGCTGTTGTCATGTTCTCTTTTGGCGGGATAGAGCTGATTGGCATTACAGCCGGCGAGGCCGAAGACCCAGACCGAACCATTCCGCAGGCCATCAATCAAGTCATCTGGCGGATTCTTGTATTCTATGTGGGGACCATGGCAGTGCTCATGGCACTTTGGCCGTGGAACGAGGTCGGCATGGAAGCAAGCCCTTTTGTGCAGATTTTTCAGAATGTCGGCATTCCATCTGCTGCGCATATCCTGAATATCGTCGTTCTGACAGCTGCGATCTCTGTCTACAACTCTGCCATTTACAGCAACAGCCGCATGCTCTATGGTCTTGCACAGCGCGGTGATGCGCCTGCAGCACTGTGTATGCTGTCAAGCCGCAGGGTGCCGGTGCGCGGTATACTCATATCTTCGGGCATTACCCTGCTCGTGGTCTTTTTGAACTATTTTTTTCCGGGGGACGCCTTCCTTTATCTCATTTCCATTGCAACGTGTGCAGCGGTCATCAGCTGGGTTACCATCGTCGTGACCCATCTGAAATTCCGCAGGAAGATGCTGCACGAAGGCGCGCAGATAAAATTTCGTGCGCCGTTTTATCCATGGATCAACTACCTCTGCCTTGTCTTTCTCGCTGGCGTCATCGTCATGATGGCACAGATTCCGGGGATGCAGCTCGCGGTTCCAATCCTTCCGCTCTGGTTGCTCATCCTCTGGATCGGTTACCGCGCAAAGAGATGGAGAAAATGACGAGTCTCATTAGAGTAAAAGAAGCACACATAGGGAATGCACCACGATGCCCTATATGTGTTTTTTATTTTCTATTTGAGAATAAGATTTGGTTATGATATAATACGCAATAAAAATTTATTGATGCATTGGGGATATGCAGAAAAAGGGAGGGAAGCGTCATGATTTGCAAGGAATGCGGAGAAAAAATTGAAGGGATTACACGTATTTGCCCGCATTGTGGAGGGCGTGCACTCGTTGACGATGAGATCGAGACGTGGGGCTTTATTGCGGACACTGCGGAAAAGCGTCAACAGGCGATGCCAAAGATGGTGGAACTGAATGCGCCAAGCGCGGTGCCGGAGGGATGTGCAGCGCAGCTTGAAGGACTGTACCGCTTGAAAGATTATTTTATGAGGTACAGTAATCTCTATCGGGTTGTGGAGGACCTCCACTCTATGGAACAAGGGAGGGAACGGCCTTCCTTTGTGTTTTGGCTGATGGGCGGCGGGGCTGTGGCAGCTCTTTTTTATATTCCTCTGATCCCATTTTTACCGCATTTTTTATGGGCGTATTACTTTGTGCTTTGGGGTGTTGTTACCACAGGAGGATATCTTAGGGCGGGGTGGTGTTATGAGCGGGAACGGGCAGAGCATGAGCTGCTGCTGCGTCATGCAGAGAATGATTTGCGTGCGATGTACAACCGCTGCAAGGATTGCTTTTTGCCACTGGCGTGGACGCCGCCGCCGCGCATTGAGGCAATGATGCGTGCACTGCGTGCCGGCAGGGTACACTCTGTACAGGACTATATGATGCGAGAGGAGGCATGAGCATGGCGGAACTTCGCACAAAGCGCATCTATGATATACCGTCTGGGGAGGATGGCTTTCGCGTTCTCGTTGATCGCCTTTGGCCGCGCGGCATCTCGAAGGAGAGGGCGGCACTTTCGGCGTGGTGGAAGGATATTGCGCCCTCGTCGGAGCTGCGCAAATGGTTTGGGCACAAGGCAGAGCATTTCGAGGAGTTTACGGAGAAATATTGGCTGGAGCTTTCGATGGGAGAGGCGGCCCCGATTCATACAAAGGAGGCTGCGGTACATCTTGCAGATGGAGAAAACGTCACGCTTCTCTATGGTGCAAAGGATCCTGAGATCAATCATGCATGCGTTCTGCGTAGATGGATGACTGAAATGATGGATAAATAACAGGGCATCGCCGCAGATGCTCAAAAAGTATGAAAAAGGAATGCTGCATTTCAAGGCAAATGCAGCATTCCTTCTGTATGTTTCGTAAAAAATTCTCGTTTGTTGTTGCAAAGGGAACATGTTATAATATGAAAATAAAGGGGAGGGATGTGCTGTGCTCGAAGTGGCTCAGGGGCTTATGATTCCATTCATCGGGACGACGCTCGGCGCAGGATGTGTATTTTTTCTGAAAGGCGCGTTGAACCATAACATACAGCGCGCGCTTACAGGATTTGCGGCGGGGATCATGGTTGCAGCCTCAATTTGGAGCCTGCTCATTCCGGCAATGGAATCTGCATCTGAGATGGGGCAGTTTGCATTTATCCCGGCGGTGGTTGGATTCTGGGCGGGGACACTTTTTTTGCTTCTGCTCGATCATGCGATCCCGCATCTGCATATGGATGCAAAAGAGGCAGAGGGACCGCATACACGTCTGTCGCGTACAACGATGCTGATTTTGGCCGTCACGCTGCACAATATCCCGGAGGGCATGGCTGTCGGTGTGATCTATGCGGGATGGATTGGCGGCAGTGAGGGAATCACGCTCAGTGCGGCGCTTGCGCTCTCACTCGGCATCGCCCTGCAAAATTTTCCGGAGGGCGCAATCATCTCCATGCCCCTGCGGGCAGCGGGGATGGGGAAATGGCGCTCCTTTGGGTGTGGGGTGCTCTCCGGCGTTGTGGAGCCGATTGGCGGTGCGCTCACGATTCTTGCCACAGGGCTCATCGTTCCGCTGCTCCCGTATTTCCTTTCTTTTGCCGCCGGCGCAATGCTCTACGTCGTTGTCGAGGAGCTGATTCCGGAGATGAGCGAGGGACCGCATTCAGATATAGGCGTCATTTCATTTGCGGCCGGATTTTCACTGATGATGATGCTCGATGTCGCTCTTCAGTGACGTGCTTATTACACGGAAAGTGCAGCACTCGTTTATAAAAGCGCGAAAAAAAGCCCGCCTGCAATCCACTGCCGGGCGAGCTTTTTTTCCTGGAAAGGGATGCACACAGATTGGGAAAATCTGCGGCTTGAGAAATGGGATGTAAGGATGTTCGCCTTACAAAGAGGAACGCAGGGAGACGTTCCTTATAGAGGGATGATCAGCGGGGGAAAGATGTCGGGGAGGACGTTTACATCCCGCTGACAGTTCATATCATAGCATATTATTTGATAGAGTTTTGTGATTTAAGTCACATAATACTAAAAATTATACATTAGTAATGGTTATCACTAAATACAATATAATAAAAGGACGTGAAAAGAATAGTTTTGTCGGAAAATTCCAGAAAGCGCCCATAAATCCTTATCGGAATGCACGTCTTACATTGACTTTTTCACTTGAAAAATCGTATAATACAAGATAAAGGTTATCAAGGGGGATGGCTCCCTTTGTTGATGTTGAGGAGGAATATTCATGCGTGATTATTTAAGAATTGCTCGTGTTATTGGCCGTGAAATCATCGACTCGCGTGGAAATCCGACAGTCGAGGCGGAGGTTATTCTGGAGGACGGCACGATTGGCCGCGGTGCATCTCCTTCCGGTGCATCTACGGGGGAGTTTGAGGCACTGGAGCTGCGTGACGGAGACAAGTCGAAGTTCGGCGGCAAGGGGGTCTCGAAGGCTGTCGAGAATGTCAATACAAAGATTGCCCCTGCGCTCCTTGGGATTGAGGCAAGCGATATTTATGCAGTAGATCAGGCGATGTTTGACGTTGACGGCACCAAAGATAAGTCCAAGCTCGGTGCCAATGCCATCCTTGCTGTATCGATTGCTGCATCTGATGCCGCAGCAAAGTCCGAGGACATTCCCCTCTATCGTTTCTTCGGCGGTCTGCAGGCGAACGTTCTGCCCGTTCCGATGATGAATATTCTCAACGGCGGTGCACATGCAACAAATTCCGTTGATACACAGGAGTTTATGATTATGCCGGCGGGCGCACCGACCTTCCGTGAAGGGCTGCGCTGGTCAACGGAGGTGTTCCACGCGCTCCAGTCTCTCCTCAAAAAGGAAGGCAAGACGACAGCGGTGGGCGACGAGGGTGGCTTTGCACCCGATCTTGACTCTGATGAAGATACGATTGAACACATTTTGAAGGCCATCGAGCATGCCGGCTACAAACCCGGGGAGGATTTCGTCCTTGCGATGGATGCAGCGGCCTCTGAATGGAAGGACCGCGAAAAGGGGAAGGGCTTCTACCACCAGCCAAAATCGGGCAAAAAGTTCTCCTCCGATGATCTCATCAAGCATTGGGCATCGCTCGTTGACAAGTATCCCATCTACTCCATCGAGGATGGTCTGGATGAGGAGGATTGGGACGGTTGGAAGGCGATGACGCAGGCGCTTGGGCACAAAGTTCAGCTCGTTGGCGATGACCTCTTTGTCACAAATACGGAGCGTCTGAAGAAGGGCATCGATCTTGGTGCGGGCAACTCCATCCTCATCAAGCTCAACCAGATTGGCTCTGTGTCTGAAACGCTTGAAGCGATTAAGATGGCGCACAAGGCGGGGTATACGGCGGTCACATCGCACCGCTCGGGTGAGACAGAGGATACGACGATTGCAGATCTTGCGGTCGCGCTCAATACGGCGCAGATCAAGACGGGTGCGCCCTCTCGATCCGAACGCGTCGCAAAGTACAACCAGCTCCTGCGTATTGAGGAGGAACTGGGCGGAAGTGCAGTCTATCCGGGCAAGCGTGCATTTAGCTTCATGAAATAACTTGTTGACAGTAAAATTTTGTTTACATGTTCATAATTTACGAGAGTTCTCGGTGTTTTTTAGCACCGGGAACTACTTTTTTGCACATAGATGAGACTGCTGCACATTGTTTTCACGCAACAACCTCATCTATGTTTATCAAGCAAAGATCTCAGCAAAGCAGAAATAAAATAGAGAGGAATATCGTTTCTTCTTACAAGAGCAGGTGCTCTGTGCTATAATGAGGACATCAACGAGCGGTCATGATAGATGGAGAGGAAGGGTAATATGAACGAAAGTATAAAGGCTGTGCATCTCGCGCATACGAGCGGTGCTCTTTCGGATGTCTCCGCATTTGGCTCATCTTCAGCGGCTCGTGCTGTGGCGTTCCACCGCGGGCTGCCGGACTATGAACCGACGCCGCTTGCCGATCTTCGACACTTGGCGGCAGGGCTGGGGCTTGGACGGCTTGCAGTGAAGGACGAGAGCATGCGGTTCGGGCTGAGCTCGTTCAAGGGGTTGGGTGCGAGCTATGCCGTCGCACGGTATCTTTCGCAGTATCTTGGTCTGTCTGAGGGCGAGATGACCTACGAGAACCTCACGCAGCCAGAATACCGCGCACAATTGCGCGAGGTTACGCTCGTGACGGCGACGGACGGCAACCATGGGCGCGGCATCGCGTGGGCGGCGAAACTTTTCGGGTTGTTTGCTCATGTCTTTATGCCAAAGGATGGATCGACAGAGCGCCTTGCAAACATTCGCGGACTCGGCGCGGAGGCATCGTTTACGACGTACAACTACGATGATACCGTGCGCCATGCGGCGAATCTCGCGAAGGAAAAGGGATGGGTACTCGTGCAAGATACGGCGTTTGATGGGTACACGGAGATTCCTCTTTGGATCATGCAGGGCTATACGACGCTCGCACATGAGGCGGCGGAGCAGTACGGTGAGGCGCCGACACATATCTTTTTGCAGGCGGGGGTCGGCTCTCTGCCGGGTGCAGTTACGGGCTACTTTGCCGCGCACTTTGGGGCAGAGCGTCCTGTCATCACCATCGTCGAGCCGAACCGCGCGGACTGCATCTACCGTACGGCTGCCGCGAATGACGGTACGCCACATTTTGTGACAGGTGAGATCAGTTCCATCATGGCGGGGCTCTCGTGCGGTGAGCCGAATCCGATCGCATGGGAGATTCTGCGGGATCATGCCGACCACTTCGTCTCTGTCCCTGAGTGGGTCGCGGCGAAGGGGATGCGCATCCTTGGCAATCCGATCGGCGCGGATCCGCGCCTCGTCTCGGGTGAGAGCGGTGCCGTCACCACGGGGCTTGTCGCTGAACTCATGCAGAACCGCAGCCTTGACTACCTGCGTGACCGCATCGGTCTCGGACGTGACGCCCGCATCCTCTGTATCTCCACCGAGGGCGACACCGACCGCGCGAACTATCGCCGTGTCGTGTGGGATGGACTGTATCCAAGCTATTGAGCTGTTTTATTGTGTGAAAAAAGACTGCCGTACGAAGCGTTTTTGCTTCGCACGACAGTTCTTTTTTCAGTTTGTATGGTCAGAGGTGCCGAAATGAATGAGAGCGAGCGCTATATTGAGACGGTAACCGTAGATGAAATACCGTGGCATCGCCTGACGACGCCCTACGGGCGCGCGACGCAGTTCCCGCGTTATTTTACGGCGCTGGAGACGATGGACGATGCTGCGGCTGTGGAGGACGCTCTCTACGAGCTGACAATGAATACAGAGCATCAGGGAACGCTCTGGCACGCAACGCCGTTTGCCATGATTTTTCTCGCGCGGATCTTTCGGCGTGCTTGTACTGCGCAGCCGGCAAACGAAATCGCGCAGGTGATTGTGAGGCGCCTGTTGGAGCACTTCCTGCTGATGGATGAGTGTGTCCACATGGGAGATGAGATGGAGCACGCCGAGCCTTTGCCGCGTTTCTCCGACCTCCTGCGTGAGGAATACCTTTGGTCAGAGATATATGACGAGGAGGCGGATGAACTGCGCTATGAGGATGACGAGGTGTTTCCCGCCGACTTGTTCTACAGCTTTTATTATTACTCTGCGCAGGTACTCGCGTCGTGCGGGGATGCGTGCGCTAAGAAAATGCTGTGATAGCAGTGTGAAATGCACGGCAGCCTCTTTCGTTTTTTCTACTTAACGCAAAAGAGAATGCTCTGCTATATTGTGCCGGAAGTTGGCATCTCCAAACGGCCCTTTATAAAGTCTCCACAAATTCTTCATAGTCTTTGCGTACAGTGTGGCGTGGGGAGGGGACGCCCTTTTCTGTCGGGAACCCGATGGGGAAAATGGCAATGAGGTCATAGCCCTCCATCATGGGAAATGCCTCTTTGAGCTTCGGTGCATCAAAGTGTCCGACCCATGTCGAGCCGAGGCCTTCATTTTGGATGGCAAGCATGATATGTGTTGCAGCGATGGCGGCGTCTACATCAGCAAAATTTCGTCCGTCATAGGAGAGCACCCATGCCTCGTCCTCTTTCGCGCCGACGATGAGAAAAAGCCCCGCGCCAAAGGTATAATTCGTCGTTTCGGCGAGCCTTCTGCACGCATCCGCACTTTGGGCGACCCAGACTTTGAAGGGCTGTTTGTTGACGGCTGTTGGGGCGAGGCGCGCTGCCTCTAGGATGCGGTGCAGCGCTTCCTGCGGAATCGCTTTGTCTGAGAGCGCACGGCAGGAAAAGCGTGCCCGGATGAGTTCATTAAATTCCATGATGATCCTCCTTTGCCTTATGAATACTTTTATGACAGCATAGCACAACTTTTTTAGCAGAACATAAGAAATTGATGCTATGCTAACGCACAAAATGGATAGGATTTGACGAGGTGAGAGATGAAGAGAAAATGGTCTGCTTTGCTGATGGCTCCTTTGATCTCCATAGGGCTACTTTTCCCGCTGCCGCGTGCAGAGGCAATTGATGCGTGGGGCATTGCGGCACAGGCACTGGGCGTGCTTGGTGCATATCATTCCTCGCTTGGCGCAGTGCTTGCGCTCGGCAATGATGTCCATGCACAGGTAGAGAGCCGCCAGCAGGATCTTGCAGAAAACGGCCGTGCACGCAATCCCAATGACATAGCGCTCGTCGATGGTATTATGGATCGGCTGGTCAAGGATGGGGACTATGTGCTGCGCACGAATTCGCTGCCCTTCGTATGGGCCGTGAATGACAGCACGGTGTTCAACGCTGCCTGTTACCCGACGGACTATGTGAGCATCAATCGCGGTCTGATTCGGGGGCTGGGCGGTGATGTGGACGAGCTTGCTGCTGTGCTCGGACATGAGATGACCCATGGAATCAGGCAGCACAGTGCGCATAATTATGCAAAGGCTGCGGCACAGTATTATGGGCTGACATTTTTGAATATGGATGCAGGTCTGATGGACTGGAACAAACTGACAGCACTCGCAAACTACTCTATCGCAAAGAATATTACGCTGCCGACGGAGTATGAGGCGGATGAAGGCGGCTTTTACATCATGACGAGTGCGGGGTTTAATCCCGGGGGCGGTGCGGCAGCGATGGCACGTATGGGCTACTATTTGACCTATGTGACACAGGAGCTTGCCGAATATCAAGACCCAACGCAAAAGGATTTGCCGCAGGACGATTTTTCCGATCATCCTGCGACGGAGCGGCGCGAGGAAAAGCTTGCCCAGCTTATGACAGCATACAGTGCGGGCCATGTGACCGTGCGGGACCGCAAGACCGTTTGTATTGACGGAGCACCTCTTTTGACTGTGACGTGGACGGACGATGCATATGACAACACGCCGGAGAATGCCTATCTCGTCGCCGGTGCACTCGCCAAGGCATTTCATGACTATGATACGGCGGAGGCATGGGATCTTTCCGTAACCAATGGAGGCGGTGCGGCGCTGCGGGGGGATGCGCGTGTGAATGAACGGCTCCTGCATTTCCTCATGAGAGAAAAGGCGGGTGCACATCTTGCCGCTCTTGTGCAGGAGGCCTATGCACGTGAAGGAGAGAGCGGGGCGCGGGAGAAACTGCGCACTGCGGAAAAAGTGCGCGCCGACGCCCGTGCCAAAGAGCTTGCCGCCGTAGAGCGCGCTGATGCGAAGACGGTGAAGAAGATGCGCGAGAACAGTGATGCTTACAGCGACTATGGTGACGGCACACGGGCACTCGTGCTGATGGAGCGCGTCTTTGCCTCGGACAAGGATGAGAGTCGTGCTGTGAGCTATGCGATACGTGCACGCGCCTATGCTGTTTTGGGTGATCGGGTGCAGGCGCTTTCCGATGCCGACCGTGGGGTGACAGATGATCCAAAGGAGGTTCTTACATGGCTCAACCGTGCGGATGTACGGCGCATGCTCGGTGACCGTTCGGGGGCACTGGATGACTGTATGCGTGCCATCGAGGTCGATGGCAAGAATCCCTATGGTTATTTGATTGCAGCGGAGCTGTATGATGAACTGGGAGAGCAGGAGAAGGCCACAGCGTATTTTATAAAACTCTACGAGACAGAGCCAAAAGCGGTCAGCCGCATCCCTGATGAATATTTAGAGGCAGTGGACAAGCGTTCCTACGACAGGCGAATGAAGGAGCTGGGCAAGGAGCGCGCGGAGCGTGAGAAGGCCCTGCGGGAAAAGCTCGATAAAAAAGTGCATCCGGCAGAGGATGCAGCAAAATATTAAGGTGTCTTTCTCCTCTGTGTGCATGTTCTGCGCCATAGGGCATAGCAAAGTGCACTTGCCGCAATGACGATGACATCGACGATGCCGTAGGTAAATGGGTAGCCGTAGGTGACCGCGACGATGCCAAGTCCTGTTGCCGCAAGGCCAACGCTGATGTCGAGCGACCAGAAATAGGTGGCGGTTGCGACCCCTGCCCGCGCAGGCGGCGCACTGCGTACTGCGAGTGTCTGGAGTGCAGGGCTGACGGCACCAAAGCCGGTGCCTAAGAGGAGCGAGGCGGCGATGAGCCCCGCAAGCCCTGCGATTTGCCCGAGAAGCGCCATGCCTGCGGCAAAGCACAAAAGCCCCGGATAGACCGTGTAATCCGGACCAAAGTGGTCAAATATGCGTCCGACAAAGGGCCGTGTGATGACAATCGCACCTGCATAGCATGCGTAGAAAAGGCTCGTTTCAGAGGAAAGGCCAAGACTTTTCGTATAGAGCGGAATGAAGGTGAGGACGCTGCCGTAAGCAAAGAATAAAATGCCGGCGATGAGCGCGGGCGGGAGCGCACTGCGTTCGATAAAGGCACTGGGGGAGAGGGTACACGCATCTCTTTTTTGCGGCAGGATGACAGTGTCGGGGAGCTGTGGCCCTGCACATGCTGCGATGGAGAGTGCAGCAAACAAACTGAGCAGTCCAAAAAGCTCGGCTGCAGAAAAGTGCTCGATCATAAGGAGACCGATGAGCGGGCCGATGACCATAGCGAGATTCGTTGAGAGAGCAAAATAGCCAATGCCCTCTCCTTTGCGTGCAGCTGGAAGAATGAGCGCGGCAAGCGCTGCTGCTGTTGTGGTCGCAGACGCAAAGATGATGCCATGCAGGAGCCGCAGACCGTAGAGTGCTGAAAGGGCAGAGGCAAAAGCAAAGGCACTCATGACGAGGAAGAATGCTGTTGTGATGCCGAGTATCAGCCGCCGTTTATTGACCGCATCAATGAGGATTCCTGCAAAAGGGCGTGTTACAATGGTGCCAATCTGAAAGAAGGTCATGGCAAGCCCTGCCTCTACATCACCACCGCCGTACATTGTCATGATAATGATGGGGAGCGCCGCAATCATGGCATATTGTGTGGTATAGATCAGTGTGTTGCCGAGGCTCATACCGATGAACGCCAAGGTCCAGAGCGCCTCGTGCTTTTTGTATTCGTTCATGGAAAACCTTTCTTTGCGCGAAATCGTGCCTTTCAATATACTACGGAGAAACAGCGCTGTAAAGAAAAAATACGCTTCTGTGCGGCTGCGTTGCTGTCGATGTGTACCATAGATTCCTTTTCAGGCGTGTGTTGGGACGTAAAAAAAGGGGCTGTTGCACGAAACGAACATGCAGTAGCCTCAATTTTGTGCAAAAA
>ERZ773035.426-NODE-426-length-35190-cov-47.178198_pt1 | contig 35190 bp, 28 predicted proteins | sample MGYA00511487_ERZ773035 | MGnify/ENA primary metagenome ERZ773035 (study PRJEB29015, sample SAMEA2737985) | human oral metagenome | biome: human oral; feature: human-associated habitat; material: dental | place: China | collected 2024 ...
GATTGACCCACTGAATCGTCTGCGCCATGGTTTCCTTTTCCAGCGCGCCACCGATGCCGTAGCCATCAAAGTCCATTGCACCTAAAAATTCAGCCGTTTGCTTGCGTAAATCTTCATAATTCGCACCCTGCAGTACGCCAAATAACGCTTGATACGGTTTGTCGGGACGAGCTTCACGGAGTCGTTTGACCTCCGCCAAACTCCGCTCCGCCCACGCATGCGTCCGTGCCAAAGCCTCCACTTGATAATCATACGGATCAATCAGCGAGGTCAGCTCATCAAAAGCAAAGGTAATATCCGCACCAATGCCCGCCTGAATTTGCATAGATAGTTCCGGCGTAAATTTATGGTACGAGCCGTCTAGGTGCGACTTGAACATCACGCCATTTTCATCCACCCAAGCGTGACGCGACGATTTTTTAGCGATGGCGATTTCTTCATCAACATCGGTACTCATAGCCAAAACCTTTTTAAAGCCCGAGCCCAGACTCAGCACCTGAAAGCCGCCGCTATCAGTAAATGTCGGCCCCGACCAATTCATAAACTTGCCCAAATAGCCAGCCTTTTCAATAAGTTCATGACCCGGCTGCAAATACAGATGATAGGCGTTCGCCAGCACCGCTTGCGCACCAACATCCGCCACCATCTCGGGCAGCATCGCTTTGATATTAGCCTTAGTGCCGACCACGATAAAGGCCGGTGTTACAATATCCCCGTGCGGCGTATGAATAACGCCAGTGCGCGCCAATGTCTTATCCAGCCGCGAAGTTATTTCAAAAGAAAACGGTTTCATTTGATAGATTATATCAGTTTTTTCCGCTACACTATAACCATGAGCAAGAAAACCCTGGTTGAGCTTGATCCGTGGTTGACGCCGCACGAGGGTGTCATCAACGCCCGTGAGGCGTATGTTTCGTCGACGCTCGAGAAAGCTCTGGACGGTAAATCGCCAGCGGAGTTTGCGCTGGGGTTTTTACATTTTGGCTTACACCGGACAGCGGCGGGCTGGACGTTTCGCGAATGGGCGCCGAATGCCACGCGGCTGGTTTTGGTCGGCGATTTTTCTGACTGGCAGGAGCGCGAGGAGTTTGCCCTGCAGCCTGGTACACATGGTGAGTGGAGTGTTGATCTGCCTAAGAACGCACTGCACCACGGTCAGAAATATAAGCTGCGCGTCTATTGGCCGAACGGCGACGGCTGGCGCTTGCCGTCATACGCCACCTACGTCGTTCAAGATGATGATTCGGTGGATTTTTCGGCCGTCGTTTGGCAGCCTGATGAGCCGTATCAGTGGCAGTATGACATTCCGCCTGCACCGCACGTACCGCTAATTTACGAAGCGCATGTTGGCATGAGCAGCGAGGAGGAAAAGGTCACCAGTTTCAATGAATTTACCGCGGGCGTCCTACCGCGCGTCAAACAAGCAGGCTATAACACTATCCAGCTGATGGCCGTCGCCGAGCATCCATATTATGGCAGCTTCGGCTATCACGTCAGCAATTTTTTTGCGGCGTCATCACGGTTTGGCACGCCCGATGATTTCAAGCGGCTGGTTGACATGGCACACGGACTGGGGCTGCGAGTTATCATTGACCTCGTTCATGCCCATGCCGCTAAAAATGAGGTCGAGGGTCTCGGCAATTTTGCAGGTGATCCAACGCAATATTTCAAAGCTCACGAACATCCAGCCTGGGATTCACGGCTGTTTGATTATGGCAAGCCGGAAGTGCTGCACTTTTTGGCTAGTAATTGCCGCTGGTGGTTGGATGAGTGCCATATTGACGGGTTCCGGTTTGACGGTGTGACGAGTATGCTATATCACGACCACGGTTTGGGCAAAAGTTTCACCAGCTATGATGATTATTTTGGCGACGATGTTGATAAGAACGCCTTGCTCTATCTCAGACTGGCCAATGATGTGATTCACGCCGTTCGCCCCGATGCCACGACCATTGCCGAGGAAATGAGCGGGATACCGGGATTGGCGGCACCGACTGAATATGGCGGTCTGGGCTTTGATTATCGTTTGGCGATGGGTGCGCCTGATCTCTGGATCAAGACATTGAAAGAGAAGCGTGATGAAGATTGGGATTTGGGCGAGCTGGCGCACACCTTAAGTTCGCACCGCCCAGAGGAAAAGGTCATCACCTACGCCGAGAGCCATGACCAAGCTTTGGTCGGCGACAAGACGCTGATTTTTCGGCTGATCGATAAAGCCATGTACTGGCATATGGATAAAGCCGACCCCGACCTAACAGTAGAGCGCGGCGTGGCACTACACAAACTTATCCGCCTACTGACCGCTGGGCTGCACGGCGGCGGCTACCTCAACTTTATGGGCAATGAATTTGGGCATCCCGAGTGGATCGACTTTCCGCGTCAGGGCAATGATTGGTCGTTTAAGCACGCCAGGCGCCAGTGGAGCTTACGCGACAATGGCTTTCTCAAATACCAGTGGCTGGGTGAATTTGACGTGGCGCTGATGAAGCTCATTCAAGCCGTTGACGACTCGGGCATTCACTACCTCACCGTTCGCCAACACGACCACGTCGTCAGTTTTATGCGCGGTGATCTGCTGTTTATTATGAATTTCTCGCCCAACCAGTCGTGGACGGATTACGGCATACCAGCGGCGGCTGGGTCGTATCGGCTGGTGTTGGACAGTGACGATGAGCAATTTGGCGGGTACGGACGCATCCAACACAGTCAGCGGCTGTTTACCGCGCCACACGGCGACGAGCACCTCCTCAAAGTGTACATTCCAGCCAGAACCGGCATTATTTTACGGAAAATTGACTAGTCCTTTTTGTCAAAGTGTTGACTTTTTCGGTCAGATATGATATATATCAGCTTTTGCTCGAAGTTCGTCTGAGGGGCAAAAGAGCCCTTTAGCTTCGAGCGTAGATCCTGAGGAGGGGTCATGGCTATTCTACTCATCATACTTATTTCCCTTTTCATCATCTCCACTCTCGCCCTAGTATGGGCAAGAGTGGAGGAGAGCAAGTGTATGGTAGCCACGACAATCGTCGTAACTACCATCAGTCATGTCACCTTCTGGGTGGTGTGTTCAAACACCTCCTGCGGAGTATTGCTATGGCTGGCTTTAATATATGAGGTAGCGACTGTCTGCCTCGTTATTGGAGCCGTCATAGAGATGGACCTATACTGCAACTAGCGGGCTAAGCCCGCCAAGAAAATAGCTCGCCTTGAGACACCAAAGTCTCGGCTGGAGCTCTCTTGGCGGGCTATTTTCATTGGCATAAAATTTGTTACACTAAGTATTGTGAAGAAAAAAGTACCGAAATTTATTGAACAGTCGTTGGCCAGGATAGCCAACTTTTACGATTTTGAGCCAGCGCACGATCTGGAAAAAATTGATGACAGCTTAACACCGAACATGCGAGCGCTGCGCATGACCATGACCATTGCTGAGCAGCTGCTGAGTATGGGCGTGGTGGCGCGTGACGTGGTGCGAATGTCTCTGGGGATAACGCAGACATATTGCCAGAAACGCGTCCACATGGATGTCAGTTACACATTAGTAACAATTTCTCAGGATCGCGGCGTTGACCGTGAGCCACTGACGATGGCGCGCGTAATTGTACCAGATGATCCAAATTATCAGCTAATCCAAGCCTTGCAGCTTCTGGCGCTTGACATTCGTCGACAAAGATTGTCATTAAAGGACGCAGAAGAACAATTAGAGAATATTCTTAAAAAGCCAAAACAGCACTCACAATTGGTTATTTATGCGGCAGGCGGATTAGTGAGCGCGGGGTCTGTCACGCTTTATGGCGGCAGTCTACTGATGTCTGGCCTGGCGTTTTTACTCGGATTCTTAGCGACTGCGTTGCTGCGTTGGCTGGGTCATGTTGGTGCGCCGTTATTTTATTCTCAAGCACTTGTGGCGATTTTTGTGACGCTGGTAGCGGCCGGTGCGGCATGGTGCAGCAACTACTTGGGACTAAGCATCAATACAACACTACTGGTGATTAGCGGTATTGTTCTGTTGGTGGCAGGTCTGATGTTCGTTGGCGCGTTTCAGGATGCTATCGATGAATATTACATGACAGCGAATGCTCGGCTACTGAAAGTGGTGATGGCAACAGGCGGCGTAATCGCTGGGGTAATTGTTGGGCTGTATATTGCAACCAAGTTTGGCATTACTTTTCCAGCAACACCGGATCGTTTGACTTTAGCGGATCGGCATACACAGTATTTAGGATCAATGGCTATCGCGGCGGCATTTGTACTGAGAAATCACGCTCGATGGTTAGGCATGATTATTTCCGCGCTTGTGGCGGTTCTTGGATGGTGGATTTCGCGATTGATGATGAGTTTCGGGTTTGATATCGTGACAGCCAGCGGCATCGCGGCGGCAGTAGTTGGATTAGTGGCCGTATTGACCTCCAGGCTATGGCGTTTTCCGTCATTGGCAATTATCGCAGCTGGAATTGTGCCATTGGTGCCGGGATTATCGCTATACAATGGCCTAATGGGTGTGGTGTTATATCCACCAAACAGCCCCAACTTCCTACCCGCTCTGGCAATCCTGGCACGGGCAATCCTTATAGGCGTAGCAGTGGCAATTGGTGCATCATTTGGTAACGTTGTTGGTCGCCCGATTCGTCGCCGATTAATCAATCTATTCTGGCCACACACAGCTCATTAATTAATACTAGTACATAAAATATCCCGGATGTTATCATTCCGGGGATATTTGTTTGTTGCGGATTTACCGGCTACTTGCTGCGCTTCTCGATAATCTCCTGCGCCACGTTTGGCGGTACTTCCTCGTACTGCGCCAGCTCCATGGTGCTGGCTGCGCGACCCTGGCTCATCGAGCGGATGTCCGAGGTGTAGCCAAACATATTTGCTAGCGGCACGAAAGCTTTGACCAATTTGGCGCCGCCCATCAAATCTTCCATGGCGTCAATGCGGCCGCGGCGTGAGTTCAGGTCGCCGATGATGTCGCCCATGAACTCTTCTGGGGTGGTCACTTCGACTTTCATGACCGGCTCGAGCAGAATTGGCGTGGCCTGTTTGATGCCTTCGCGGGCTGCCAACGAACCTGCTAGTGAAAAGGCTAGTTCTGAGGAGTCAACATCGTGATATGAACCATCATACAATGTAGCCTTGACATCAACTACTGGATAGCCAGCGATGACGCCGCCTTCCAAGGTCTCTTTAATACCCTTCATGACAGCTGGGCGATATTCCTGAGGAACCACACCGCCCTTGATCTCGTCAACAAACTCAAAGCCCTTACCAGCTTCGTTTGGTTCAAATCGTACCCAAACATCACCGTATTGACCGCGACCACCAGATTGTTTGGCGTGCTTACCTTGGACTTCAGCGCGGCCCTTGATTGACTCGCGGAAGGCCACTTGCGGCTCACCGATATTAGCTTCAACCTTGAACTCGCGCTTCATACGGTCGATCAGGATATCCAGGTGTAACTCACCCATGCCGGACATGATCGTCTGGCCGGTTTCTTCATCAGTGTGAATGCGGAAGGTTGGGTCTTCCTCGGACAAACGCTGCAAAGCCAGCGCCATCTTTTCCTGGTCAGCCTTTGACTTTGGCTCAACGGCGATAGAAACTGGCGGCTCTGGGAACTCGATACTTTCCAAGGCAATTGGGTGTGCCGGGTCAGTCAAGGTATTGCCCGTACCAGTGTTCTTTAAGCCAACCACTGCGGCAATGTCGCCGGCAGAAATCTTATCGATATCTTCGCGCTTGTCGGCATGCATGCGCACGATGCGACCGATGCGCTCCTTGTCGCCAGTGGTGGTGTTCAGGACGTAGCTGCCTGAATTCAGCACGCCAGAATACACGCGTACGAAAATCAATTTACCGACAAACGGATCAGCAGCAATCTTAAACGCCAGGGCTGAGAGCGGCTCTTTGTCTGATGGCTTGCGGCTCACTTCGTCGCCAGTCTTTGGATTTTTACCCCAAATTTCATCAACATCCAGCGGGCTTGGTAAGAAGTCAACCATCAAGTCAAGCAGCTTCTCCACGATGACACCGCGGCCGTCGCCGCCAGTCACCAGATAGAAGTCGCCAGCCAGCACGCGCTTACGCAGCGCCATCTTCAGCTCGTCGATAGTAATCGCTTCCTCGCCCTGATCAAGGAATTTCATCATCAATTCGTCGTCAGCTTCAACGGCATTTTCTACCAGCAAGCTGCGGGCATTCTTTGCCTTCTCCAACATGTCAGCTGGGATTTCGCCGACCTTCAACTCGTGATCGGTATAGTCATCGTAGGTGTAAGCTTTCATGTCAATCAGGTCAACCACGCCGTTGATAGTCTTCTCAAAACCAATTGGCAAGTGAATTGGAAAGGCTTGCTTGCTGAGGCGATTGTGGATTGACTCCAGAGATTTGTAGAAGTCGCCACCAGTCTGATTAATCTTATTAACGAAGCAGATGCGCGGCACGCCGTATTTGTTAGCCTGGCGCCAGACGGTTTCAGACTGCGCCTCAACACCCATCTTACCGTCAAATACAGTAACTGCACCGTCCAGCACGCGGAGTGAGCGCTCCACCTCGGCCGTAAAGTCGATGTGCCCCGGCGTGTCGATAATATTAATCTTGTGGTCTTTCCAGAAGCAGGTCACCGCTGCCGAGGTAATAGTAATGCCGCGTTCTTTTTCCTGTGCCATCCAGTCGGTGGTGGCGCCATCGCCATCGCCTTTAACCACGCCAATCTTGTGGGTCAAGCCAGTACGGTACAAAATGCCCTCAGTTGTCGTCGTTTTACCGGCGTCAATATGGGCAATGATACCAATATTTCTAAAATTTTTCAGCGGAACATTCGTCTCTGCCATAATTTTCCTTTATATTACGTTAATTTGTCGAGATTTTTGGTCAATTTTTTGGCACCAAAAAACTACTCTTGGGGTTTATTATATCAGTTATGTGTGTTTTTGACTAGCTCTGAGTTGGGGGATTTTTGGGTTTATCAGCCCCTGATGTTGGCGTAGTGAGCGGATAATTGGCTTGCAATGACGGCTGTGGTGGATATTGAGTCCGCAGTATTATTCTCTGTCTCACCTATAATTCACAAACTGCAGCAGCGTGTCATAATCATTCTCACGCACCAGGCTAATGACTTTCTGCAACTCGTCTTTCGAAGCGGAAGTAACGCGGACGAGGTCGCCCTGGATTTGTGGCTTAGCTTTGGGTACGGCAGCGCGAATGTCGGCAGCGATGCGCTTGGCGGTCGGCTGATCGAGACCCTGTTTGAAGGGAATTTCCCATGTGGTTTTGAGGTTTGAGGTGACCTTTTCTTTGGTGAGGTCGAGGACTTTACTCGACTGACCACGAGCCGCCAGTTTCTTGCGCACGATATCCAGCACCGCATCAACCTGCCAGTCGTTATCGCCGGTGAGCTTGAATCCTTTTTTATCATCCAGCCAATCAATCCCAGCATTCGTTCCCTTAAAATCGTACCGCCCTTGGATTTCTTTTTCCGCCTGCATGAAAACATTATTCAGCTCGGCTTTGTCAATTTCTGACACGATGTCAAATGAAAAACTTGCCATTTATCCTCCTATTTTCTCTATTATAGCAAAAATCGCCCCTTCCACGGAGCGATTTCTGAGTTTACTTTTGGACCATGATTAGCCGCGAGCAAAGTGCGCAAAGGCACGGTTGGCCTCAGCCATCTTGTGGGTGTCTTCCTTCTTCTTGAAGGCGGCACCAGCTTCGTTGTAAGCATCAACAATTTCCAGTGCCAAACGCTGCGAGTATGGCATACCGCTGCGAGCACGAGCTGATTGTACCAGCCAGCTAAACGCGTAGTGCAACTGACGGTGCCCCTGAACTGGGAATGGAATCTGGTAGTTAGCACCACCAACACGGCGGCTCTTCACTTCAAAGTTTGGACTGACGTTTTTCAAGGCTTTCTCAAATACTGCCAATGGATCTTCTGAGTCCAATTTTTTAGCAGCCGTTTCCAGTGCGGTATAAACAGCACGCTCAGCCGCCAGCTTCTTGCCGTCCAGCATTGACTTATTGATCAAACGCTGCACCAGCACGCTTTGGTAGCGGCGGTCAGGTTGCAATTGGCGTTGTAGTTTCTTGGTAACTTTACGAGGCATGATTATTTATCCCCCTTCTTTGTACCGTACTTCGAACGGCCCCGCTTGCGGTTATTAACACCCTGAAGGTCAAGTGCGCCACGTACGATGTGATAACGCACACCTGGAAGGTCAGGCACACGACCACCGCGGATCAAGACCACAGCGTGCTCCTGCAAGTTGTGACCCTCACCACCGATGTAAGCCCAGACTTCGTAGCCGTTGTTTAGTTTCACACGAGCAACTTTACGCAGCGCTGAGTTTGGTTTCTTTGGCGTCTTGGTCGTCACACGCACGCACACACCGCGCTTGAGCGGTGCATTTTGGTCGTAGTAACGCGTTTTCAGGGCGTTGTGAATGCGACCCAGTGCTGGCGACTTGGACTTTTTCTTGGCCGTTTGGCGCGGCTTGCGCACCAATTGGTTGATTGTTGGCATCCAATTTCTCCTTGGTTGATTTACTAATGATGGCGATTCGCCCGGTGGCGCAGAGTGGGCTGGCGGCAACGTTTGCACACAAAAATCAGCTTCTCTTAGCGCCTACGGCTTGGATTCAGCAACTCCGCCCCGTGTCTATACCTTTTCTGCCGAGCATTCGGTCTGTACACATTCAAACCACCGCTTGCTCCGAAAAGAGGAAACTCTGCCTCTATTATAGCACACTTTGCGTAAAATTACTATCCAAGAAACCTAAAAATTTATTAGCGAAACATTGTTCTACCAGCAGCGGAGCTATGAAATTCTGGCAGCAACTTGCTGCTGCACATCAGACCACCAGCCTAGATTATCCTGCGAGGCGTGAACGCCGCCCTCTGATTCAAATCTGGCGACTTTTAATCCGGCATGAGCTAGGCGCTGCGCTAAGCGGTCGTTGCAACTGCTGGGACTAATCAAACTTTCTGTGCCGTTTAAGACAGTCACCGTTGTATCGCCGTCGATTGCGGGATCTTTCCTGTCTTTTGCTTCAACGATTGTTTCCTCGAGGTCATGGCGGTCGATCGCTATTGGGTAGCACGCCATCCCAGCTGTTCGGCGAATAGCAAGCTTGGCTAAGTTAGATTTGAGGTCAACTTCGCGTAGTTCAGCTGCCCAATTAGGATTTATTTGTAATATCTCTGGACATTGGTCGCTGCCGTGCTGCAGGAAATTGCCAACAAATTTACAGAAACCAGCCAAGCCGTTTTTATAATCCTTACTAAGACCAGCTGCTTCCCATAAATCGAGCCGATCCAGATACACTTCCCCCGGCGCAGTCCGGGCAATCGCCGCCGCAACGTGCGCGCCAAGCGAATAGCCTATAACGCGGTTAATTGCGTTAAAATCCAAGCCGGCACCGTCTAGTGCTTGGCTGATGGCATCCCACTGCTTTACGGCGCTAGGTTCGAAATTGCCTTGACAAAGCGCCCAGCGGATATCTCTACTCATGCGCGGCGTTTCAAGCTCAACTCCTGGATTGTCTACGTATATCACTAACCCATTCTCCAGCGCTGCGGTAACTTTCGCTCGAGCTTGGGATATAGGATTATGATACGTACCGTCTGCCCATGGGGGTAAAATGACAGTCGTGTTTCTATCGTTTTTTCTGGGGTCGTCTATCTGGCGGGCATCAGCTATATAGATCCCCAGACCGTTGTCGGCTTTTATTCTGCCACAAATAACCTTATCCCAGCCGTCTGGCGGCGGTGTCTGACGCCAGTCTTTTTGCGGTATAGTCTCTGACAAAAATACTTCACGCATACATTTACTATTACTTAGCCATGTTTACATGTCAAATTTTTGCCGTCTCTTTCGCGCGGCTCTTATAGAAAAAACCGCCCCGTGGTCATCGGAGCGGTTTTCTGAGAAAGGAAGCTGGTTGGCCTACGCAGCCACGATCAATTCCTCTTCTTGATTGTCCGCGAACTCGTCCTCGCTTGGCTCGTCGGTTTCCGTCTCTTCGACAACAGCGCCCGTTCCCACTGGGATCTTGCGGCCGATGATGACGTTTTCCTTGAGGCCATGCAAGTGGTCAGCGCGGCCTGAGACAGCAGCGTTGATCAGCACGCGAGTGGTGTCCTGGAAGGACGCAGCAGATAGCCACGAATCGCTCCAGATGGACACCTTGGTGATACCGAGCAGCAATTGGGTATAGCTGATGAGGTTTTTGCCCTCAGCGGCTAGTTGCTTGTTGGTATTCACCACCGCAGCCTTAGAGACGATGTCACCTGTCACGAAGTCGCTGTCGCCCGCATCTTCGATTTGGACGCGGCTGAACATCTGGCGAACGATGATCTCCAGGTGCTTGTCGGCCACGTCTTGACCCTGAGCGGCGTAAATGCGCAGCACTTCGTTGATGATGTAGCGCTGGGTAGCTTCAACGCCCTTCAGGCGCATCAAGTCATGCAGGTTCAATGAACCAGCCGTCAAGCGGTCGCCAGCCTCGACGACGTCATTAGCCTTAACGACCAACTGCATGGTGCCTGGGATTTCGTAGCGAGCTGGTGCGCCAGCTTCAGCAGCGATCACCAAGGTGTCTTCTGCTGCTTCAACCACACCGTCAAATGGTGCGATGAGCGGACGAGTGTCATCTTCGCCAGTTGCTAGTACGTCGCCAGCCTTGACGCTGGAGCCGGATTTGACCATGATGGTTCGACCGTCTAATGGCAAGCGCTCAACTTTGCCAGACTCTGGGGTAACTTGAACGATGTATTTCTTGCCATCTTCCCAAACGTCGACCAGGCCAGCAATTTCCGTAACATATGCCTGACCTTTTGGTGTGCGCGCCTCAAACAACTCTTCGACGCGCGGCAGACCCTGGGTGATGTCACCACCGGCCACACCGGAGTTGTGGAAGGTACGCAAAGTCAGCTGAGTACCTGGCTCACCGACTGACTGGGCAGCGATGACACCGACTGGCTGATGATTGCCAACCAATTTACCGGTTGACATGTCAACGCCGTAGCTGCGCTGTGGAATACCGTTGAGGTTGTTGGTTGACAAGACTGATTGGATCTTGACGCTCTGAATGCTTTCATCATCATCAATTGAGTCAGCGATTTCTCGGGTAATTAATTCGTCCTTGTTGACGTGACCTGGAATTGTCTCGGCAGCGTACCGGCCAGCCAAGCGGTTCGAGAAGTCAATCATCGTTTCCTCAGTTTCTGAGCGGTAGATCGCGTAACCTTCGTCGTCACCTTCAACATCCTCAACCGTGAAGACGTCCTGTGCCACATCAACCAAACGACGAGTCAGGTAACCTGAGTCGGCAGTCTTCAAAGCGGTGTCGATCAGACCCTTACGTGCACCACGGGTCGCCACGAAGGCCTCTAGGCTGGACAGACCACCAGTGTAAGAACTACGGATTGGCAGCTCAATTTCGTGGTTGGTTGCATCCATCTGGATACCAATCATGGCACTAGCAAGCTTCACGTTAGAAATATCACCACGCGCACCAGAGTTAACCATCATGGAGATACTAGTGTCCATGTGTGCTAATTGGTCCTTCAAGAATGCAGTGATCTTATTGTCGACGTTTCGCCATGCGCTCACCGTCAAGTTGTAACGCTCTTCTTCGGTGATCAGACCTTGGTCGAACTGCTCAGAAATCAAAGCCGCCTTGGCGTCACCCTCAGCCACAAACTCAGGAATCTCATCAAAGTGCACGTAATCGGTCATACCGGTTGACACGGCCGCAGTTGTCGCGAAGCGGAAGGCTTGACCCTTCATGCGGTCAGCGATTTTAGCGGTTTCTTCAGCACCGTATTTGTTGAAGATTTGCGCCAATACTTTCTTCAGCTGCTTCTTGGTCTGAACGTTATTGTCGTATGGGAAGTCCTCTGGTAGAATCTCGTTGAAGAAGACACGGCCTAAGGTTGTCTGACGCAGCTTGCCCTTTGCGAAGATCTGAATTGGCGTTTGTAGCTGAATCGTACCCTTATCGTACGCCATCTCTGCCTCATAAACTGAACTATAGGTCTTAATGTCGTCAGTTTGTGCTTGTGGCTTATCGTAAGTTAGGTAATAGTTACCAAGCACGATGTCCTGTGAAATGTGCAGAACTGGCGCACCATCAGCAGGCTTTAACAAGTTGGCGGTTGCGCTCATCAATTCACGAGCTTCAGCCTGCGCTTCCTTTGATAGCGGCAAGTGAACAGCCATCTGGTCACCGTCAAAGTCAGCGTTAAATCCAGCACAGACTAATGGGTGAAGCTGAATCGCCTTACCTTCAACCAAAACTGGCTGGAAAGCTTGAATTGACAAGCGGTGCAAACTTGGCGCGCGGTTAAGCAGCACATATTTACCTTCAATCGCTGAATCAAGCGCGTCCCAAACCACTGCCTCGCCCGACTCAATTAGGCGCGACGCTGAACGAATATTATGGGCAAATTCATTCTTAATCAACCAGCTGATAACAAACGGCTTGAATAGTTCCAGCGCCATTTGCTTTGGCAGACCGCACTGGTGAATCTTCAATTTTGGACCAACCACGATCACCGAACGGCCAGAGTAGTCAACGCGCTTACCAAGCAGGTTCTGGCGGAAGCGGCCTTGCTTACCCTTTAGCATATCGCTCAAGCTCTTCAAGCTGCGGCGACCGCCAGTCGAACTGACCGCCCGGCCGCGCGACGCTGAATTGTCAATCAAAGCATCAACTGCTTCCTGCAACATGCGCTTTTCATTGCGCTGAATCACTTCCGGCGCATTCAGTTCAACCAACTTCTTCAAGCGGTTATTACGATTGATGATCCGGCGGTACAAATCGTTCAAATCTGATGTTGCGAACCGGCCGCCAGACAGCGCCACCATCGGGCGAAGATCCGGAGGAATCACCGGCAGAACGGTCATACACAGACTGGATGGCTTAATTCCAGCAGTTTCCATGCTTTCCAGCATTTTCAGGCGTTTGAGTAATTTCTTTTGCCGCTGGCCTTTCGCGCCCTCGGCTTCTTCGGTCAATTTAGCGATGAGCTTCGGCAGGTCGATTTCATCGAGCAGCGCCTTCACCGCGCTTGCGCCCATGCCAACCTCAATCAGTTCGTCGTATTCTTCCGGCAAATTGCGATATTCAGTCTCTGAAATCAGCGCGCCCTTATTCAAGCTCTCCAATTGAGATTTCTTACCAATGTAATTTTCTTCCAGCTCCTCAACTTCGCGACTCTGCTCTTTAGCTAATTGCTTAACGTCAGCGCCGTCTTCCTCCGCCATTTTCTCATAGCGAATTTTAATGGCTTTACGCGCCAAATCAGTTTCCGCCTCCAGGTCCGCCAGATATTGATCGCGAGTTTCTTCGTCAACGCTCAGAATAACATACGTAGCAAAGTAAACGATTTTTTCAATGTTGCGGACGGTCATGCCTAGTAGTTGGCTCATAGCGCTTGGCGTGCCGCGCATGAACCAGATGTGCGCCACTGGTGCGGCCAGTTGAATGTGACCCATGCGCTCGCGGCGAACGATTGATTTGGTGACTAGTTCGCCGTTTTTATCGACTGCGGCCTCGCGCGAACGTACGCCCTTGAGCTTGGAGTCATGCGGATTAATATCCTTGACCGGGCCAAAGATTCGCTCGCAGAACAAGCCGTCGCGCTCTGGCTTTTGGGTGCGGTAGTTAATTGTCTCTGGCTTCAAAACTTCGCCGTAGCTCCATTTCAGAATATCTTCTGGGCTAGCTACCGCCAAACGAACCGCGTCAAAATCGCTGATGCCCGTTGCGTTAAATGCAGAATTTGCCATCTTACGCGTCCTCCTTTATTTCTTCTACTTCATCAATATCTTGCACGCTCATACCGCCGTCAATTTCACCGATGTCGTCTGACTCGTCCAAGTAAACTTCTTCTTTTTCTTCATCGGCAGTAGCTACTGTCTTATCTTCTGGACCGCTTGAAGCGATGACATGCTCAGCATCAACTGTTGCCTCGTCATCAACCAAGTCAACTCGAAGACCCAAGCCTTGAAGTTCCTTAACCAACACGTTGAAGGACTCTGGAAGTTTTGGACCGACGATTGGTTCATCTTTGATGATTGACTCGTAGGCCTTAGCGCGACCGTAAACGTCGTCGGACTTAATTGTCAACATTTCCTGCAAGGTTGCAGCGGCACCGTAAGCTTCCAATGCCCAGACCTCCATCTCGCCGAAGCGCTGACCACCGTTTTGCGCCTTACCACCGAGTGGCTGCTGAGTCACCATAGTGTATGGACCAGTCGAACGGGCGTGAATCTTATCAGAAACCATGTGGTGCAATTTGATCATGTGCATCACACCGACCGTGGTGCGCTCTTCAAACGCTTCGCCAGTGCGGCCATCGAATAGTTGCGATTTACCGTCACGTGCTAGTCCTGCTTTTTCTAGTTCATCGGAGATTTTCTGACTTGGAACACCATTAAATGACGGCGTTGCCACGCGGTAACCCAATGCTCGAGCTGCCATACCAAGGTGAGTTTCAAACAGCTGACCGAGATTCATACGGCTTGGCACACCGAGCGGGTTCAAGATCACATCAACTGGCGTACCATCTTCTAGGAACGGCATATCCTCAACTGGCAGAACTTTCGCCACAACGCCCTTGTTGCCAAAGCGTCCGGCCATCTTATCGCCAACACCAATCTTTCGTAGTTGCGCCACAAAGATCTGGATTTGCATCAAGACACCAGCCTTCAATTCATGGCCATTTTCACGGCTAAAAATCTTCACGCCTACAACTTTACCACCACCAGCATTATTCATGCGCTGTGAGGTATCACGGACATCCTTAGCCTTCTCACCAAAGATAGCGCGAAGCAGGCGCTCCTCAGAACTCAGTTCCTGTTCACCCTTTGGTGTAATCTTACCAACCAAAACATCGCCCGCCTTAACTTCAGAACCAATTTGGACAATTCCATTCTCATCCAAGTGGCGCAGACTTTCCTCAGAAACGTTTGGAATATCGCGCGTCACAATCTCCGGACCAAGCTTCGTCTCACGGACCTCAACGGTGTAATCCTTAATATTGATACTGGTCAATCGATCATCTTCAACCAAACGACGACTCATGATAATCGCGTCTTCCATGTTGTAGCCACCCCATGGCATGAAGGCTACCAACAAGTTGCGCCCTAACGCGATTTCACCTTCAGCAATTGACGCCCCTTCAATAAGAATATCACCCTTGGATACCTTATCTCCACGCTCAACACGAACTTTTTGGTTGTAGCAGCGATCGTCATTATTCTTAACAAAATGTTTCAAGGTGTAAATCTTTACGCCATCAGCGTATTTAACATGAATTTCGTCAGCGTCAGCACGAACAACTTCACCATCAGCCTCAGCTTGAATTAAATGACCGCTATTTTCAGCCACTGCTCTTTCAATCCCCGTACCAACCGTAGCTGGCTCTGGAGTAAGAAGTGGCACTGCTTGGCGTTGCATGTTTGAACCGGTCAAGGCACGGTCAACGCGGGTTTTCTCAATAAACGGCACCAGCGCCGCAGTTGAGCCTAAGATTTGGCGATGCGCCGCGTCCATGAAAGTAACCTGATCGGCGTCAACTTGCGACGGCTGCATATTGTTGCGGGCATTAACGCGCTCATCACGGAAGCTACCATCTTCATTCAAAACCTCACCAGCGTCAGCAATAACCTCGCCCAACTCCTGCGAGGCATCCAGATAAACAAGTTCGTCAGTCACCCGACCATCTTTTACGCGAAGATACGGGGTTTCAATGAAGCCATACTCATTAACCCGGGCATAGGTCGCCAAGTTCAGCACCAAACCGACGTTTGCGCCTTCTGGCGTTTCCACTGAACAGATACGACCATAATGTGTCGGGTGGGCGTCGCGAACTTCAAATCCAGCACGCTCACGACTCAAACCGCCAGGGCCAGTCGAACTTAGGCGTCGCTTGTGGCTCAGCTCTGACAATGGGTTAACCTCGTCGAGCAATTGAGAAAGCTGGCTCGAGGTAAAGAATTCACGCACTGCAGCCACCACTGGACGAGCATTAATTAATTGACTTGGCGTAACGCTCTCCAGATCAGCTACGCTCATGCGGTCCATGGCATTGCGCTGCATTCTGAGCATACCGACGCGGAACTGACGGGCAATCAGCTCACCAACCAAACGAACGCGACGATTATTAAGCGCGTCAATGTCATCAGCTGGCTCCTGAGTGTTGTTAAGACGAATCACTTCACGCAAAATCGCCACTAAGTCACTCATCTGCAACGTACGATTTTCAGTCGTATTGGCAACATCAAGACCCAAACGCTGGTTAATCTTATAGCGGCCAACACGAGAGTAATCAAATCGCTTGAAGTCAAAGAACATTCGCTCAATCATCTGGCGAGCATTGTCAACCGTCGCCAAATCACCTGGACGCAAACGACGATAAACCTCAATTAGCGCCTCATTCGCACCACGCGCCGTGTCCTTATCCAAAGTTTCCTCAATATACTTCACGTCACCTGTGTCGATATCAGCAAATAATTCTTTAATCTCGCTAGTCTTTGGATAGCCCAAAGCACGCAGCAATGTCGTTGCTGGAATCTTGCGGCGGCGATCAATCTTCACGTAAATCGCACCATTAGAAGCCGTCTCAAATTCCATCCATGCACCACGACCTGGAATAATCTTTGCACCGTAATAGTTACGTCCAGACACTGTATCAGCCGTAAAGAATACGCCCGCTGAACGAATCAATTGACTAACAACCACTCGCTCCGTGCCGTTAATAACAAACGTACCGCGGTCAGTCATCCACGGATAGTCGCCCAGGTAAATTTCCTGCTCCTCAACCACGCCGGAGGTTTTATTGGTCAATTCCACCGTGGCGTGCAACGGCGCCTCAAACGTCAAGTTGTTTTCTTTGGCGTATTGGTCGGTGCTTTTTGGCTCGCCAAAATAATATTTGCCAAATCTCAGCGACAATTTTTGACCGGTGTAATCGTCAATTGGATTAATTTCTGAAAATATTTCGCTCAAACCTTCCTCGACGAACCAGCGCCAAGAATCTTTTTGGTGAGCGATTAGGTTTGGCAGCGGCAGGGCGTTGTCACCAGAGGTGAAATAGACGCGATCGCTGCTTGTGGATGGTTTTTTTGCCACAGGCGTAAACACTCCTCGCTTTATTTAGTGGTTGATAGACGGCCGTGAAGATCTCTAATCCATAGCCTAAAACCACGATTTGCCCGCTCGCAATTTTCACCCGCCATGAATACACTACTTCTCTGGGTACTCATTATGACGGAGATCGTCAATAAAATCAAGGGGTTTTACGGGGATTTATTCTTAAGCGGCAACTGGAATTTCTTCAGTAGACCCAGTGCGAGCTGGAACGGGGTCGAGCGGACTTTCTAAAAAAGTACCCAGTAGTGTACCAGCAGCTTTACTTAGAGCTATGCCTATGTGACTAGTCTGAAGTGTATTAAATCTCACATCATGACGAAAGTAAAGCCCAGACACTCCGCCTACAACACCGAACGACCCTCCCTTTCCGCCATGCTTTTCATAAGTACGAGGATTAATATCCCTAACAGCATCACCAAATCTTTCATCGGCATCAGAAGAAGCGTAAGCACAAAGCTTAGTAACTCTACCTCTTCCTAATTTTCCAAAGTCTTCACGCGCCTGATCTACCATAGACTGAAGATAATTCGGCCAATCATTATCAGCATCAGCACTCGCACCAAAAAATCCCATGTACATGGGATTGCCCCCTTCGTCATCATGTCCATATTTAGGAGCATATCTTCCTTCAATAAGTCCAACTCTCGCGACAGCAAGTAAAGCGCCACTACCGAGATTTCGTACTACATAAATTCCAGAATTTAACCTGCGTGCCTCACGCATTAGAGACTCTGGGCCATTTTTACTGTAAATAATACGCATTAATTCAGAATCTGTATGTCTTTTATCTGTAAGGTTTTTTGCACCTGACCACATATCACAGATAGTCATTTGAGTCTCATGGTCTATACGATCTGGAGTCAATCTACCTACCTCTACCCTCATTCTTGCTTATCCCTTCTATTCCTTTAATTTTACTCACCAGCATATCATGAATTTCCTCGATTGTCCCGTCTGCCGAAATTACTGGAATACTGTGCTTCTTCGCAATTTTCAGATAGCCATTGGTGATTTTCTCTTGAAAATCCTGCCCGCGCGACTCAAAAGTGTCGGGATTTTTCAGCTCGCCGCGCATGGCGATTCGCCTTGCCCGATTGTCATGACTTAAACTCAGAACGATCATAACGTTTGGGTGTAAATATTTCTCATCGGTAAATAATTTTGTTAGCCGCAGGATTTCCGCCTCGTCATACCCCTCGGCTTGACCCTGATAAACCAGCGTTGAAATGTAATTGCGCGCACTTAGGACAATCTCTCCGCGCTGCAAGGCTGGCTGGATTTTCTCGCGCCACAGTTCCCGCCGCGCCGCCGAAAATAACGCCACATTAACAGCCGCCGATCGCGCCAAATCGCCGTTTTTAATGACGTTCCGTAGTTCGTTAGCTATCGGCGTTGATTTTTCCGGGTCATCGCTGCCTGGCTCCTCAACCACGCAAACCGTCTGTCCGCGCGCCCGAAAATATTCCACCAGCTTAGCCACCTGCGTTGACTTGCCGGTGCCGTCGTTACCTTCGATGACGATATATTTCCCTGTGCCGCTCATCATCACCTCATCATTAAAATATGTGGCTTTTTCAAAAATATCAGCCATCTTTTAGGTTTATTATCAATTTTTATCAAGTGGGTATGCTGGTGAACTACTGATTTTGTCTTATTTCCTGGCGACCGAGCATAAATAGAATAGCCATCAACTTCAAACCGCGCGACCTGATCCATATAGTCAATTTTCTCTTCATCAGTCAATTCACCCAGTGAAGCCACGTGTCGCCTAGGGATTACCATCAAATGCTGCTTTACACCACAACCGTCCCATAGATCATAGCCAAACCGATTTTTTATAATCAAACAATGCTTTGTCTTTTCAATAACTTGGCTCGTTGGATGTTGTACTAATCGACAAAAAACACAACCATTAGTCCTATGCTTTTTTTGATAATCGCTATAACTTTTTTCTTTTGCCCGCCAACGAGTCGTTGATCCAGACCGCATCACCGCACACCCTCACTAAGTCCTGAAATTTCTGCTGGTCTGTTCCGCTTATCTTTAAATGCTCGCGGTAGCATCATTTCAGGTCGCCAAGTTTTTATCAATTCGTCCAAATCGTCAGTGTGCTGATATTTGCCACTGACACCATCACGCCCACCTGCATAGCCACCGTCAACCGGACCAGTGTGATGAAAAATCAGCTGCCCAACACGTTCGCCGACTGGCAGCACCACGCTCTCATGCTTGTTCAAATTGTAAATCTCAAGCGTAATCCGATTGATATACCCAGGATCAACCCAGCCCGCATCAAAACACACTGCCACGCCATTTCTACCCCACGAACTACGACTTTTTACTTCAGCCGCGCCGCCATGCGCTCGAATTCCCACAAACTCGTGCGTATGTGCTAAAATTCTCTCACCAGGCTTCAAAACGATTATCGGATGATCTGGCGGAATATTCTGAAACTCCCGAAAGCCATGCCGTTTACACCACTCGGCATGCGGTACTGCCGTCAGTGGCCCTTTAAAATATCGATCCACTTCTGCCTCGTCAAACGGATTATATACCCGAGATATCTCGTCATATTCCTGTTTATAAAAATTAAAGCCTAGCGTGAAATCCAAGCTGGCCTCTGATACATTCTTTGAGTTGAACGGCGTACAGACAATTGTTCCATTATCAATTGCCGCTAATATTTCTTTATTTGAATACACGCTCACTAATTACCTCCCGTTGCGTGATTTTTCTACCAAATCCCATTATGGCAAGTTTCCGTGTTTCCATCAAGCTTTTCGTAAATTTTACATCATGATAGACTAAAATTATGGAGAAAGCTATCATCGTTGCCTATGATAAAAATCGTGCTATTGGACGAAATGGCGATTTGCCATGGGGTCGAAGCTTACCAGCGGATTTGGCGCATTTCAAGAAGTTGACTAAAGGCAGCAATGTCATTATGGGTCGAAAAACTTTTGAATCAATCGGCTGCCGTCCACTGCCAGAGCGCGAGAATATTGTCATTTCCTCACGGCCGACTGGCGTTAAAAAAGTATTGACGGCCATGGACTTACCGAGCGCCTTGGCTTTATCACGCTACCCGACTTTCATCATCGGCGGTGCACGAGTATATAGAGATGCGCTGAAAACGCCAGAGATTGACACCATTTACGCCACCGAGGTTGATGCTGCATTTTCAGACACTGACGTCTTTTTCCCGGATATTGACATGACCATCTGGGAAGAGACCGACCGTGTCCATCACCCAACAGACGAAGCTAACGCCTACGCTTTTGACTTTGTGATCTATCGGCGAAAACCCGTGGCATGACAGTGTTTTACACCGCAATCGGCGCCTTTATCGGCGGATGGTGCTCGTAATTATCCAGGCGAATATCGTCAATCGTGAAATCGTCGATATGTTTGACGTCAGGGTTGAGCCACAATTTCGGCAGCGGCAGCGGCTGACGTGATAACTGCTCGTCGACCTGCGCGTGGTGATTATTATAAATATGCGCGCTATTCAGGGTGTGGATGAATTCGCCCGGCTGCTTATCCGTCACTTGAGCGATCATCGACAGCAGCAGGGAGTAGCTGGCGATATTAAACGGTACGCCAAGGAACATGTCAGCTGAGCGCTGGGTCAGTGCTAAATCCAGCTTATCTTTCTCGCCGTCCTCGGCTGGCCGAACATTGAACTGGAACATAGTGTGGCATGGCGGCAGTCCACCCGACCACACAATGTCATCGATTTCCGCCACGTTCCAGGCGCTGACAATGTTGCGCCGCGACGTTGGATTATTCTGTATCATGTCGATGGCGTTTTGGATTTGGTCAATCGTTCCACCCCTGCCGTCTGGCCACTTTCGCCACTGCACGCCGTAGACCGGCCCCAAATCACCCCACTTTTCAGCGAACGCGTGATCAGTCGCGATTTTTTTAATAAACTCCTTCATGCCAGCACGCCACTCCTCGCCATTAATCTCCGGAATGCTCTGACCAGTTTTTTTCAAATAATTCTTGTACGGCCACTCGTCCCAAATATGCACGCCGTTTTGCGCTAGATATTCAATATTACCGGTGCCTTTGAGAAACCACAACAGCTCATGTGCCACGCTGTTGAAATATAATTTCTTGGTAGTCATAGCCGGAAACCCGTTCGCTAGATCATACCGCGTTTGCACGCCAAATACTTCCGTCGTGCCCGTGCCAGTCCGGTCGCCTTTTTTCACGCCGCTGTCACGGACATGCCGTAGGGCGTCTAAATATTGTCTCATAATCCCTCCTTGCCTTTCCTCAATTATGGCAATATCTCAGCATAACCACAAGCGAAAATGGCGGTAGTTTTGACAACGGTCACTGTATTAATTATTCTTTAGGAATTACGACGTGAGACTACTTAGACCCTACGCTAGCTTGCTCAGCACCTTATCCACAAGCCCATACTGTACTGCTTCCTGAGGGCTCATCCAGTAGTCGCGCTCCATGTCGGCCTTGACTTTATTGAGCTTCTGGCCGGTATTTTTGGCCATGATTTTCGCCAGCATCTCCTTCACCTCCAGCGTTTCTTTCAGGTCGATTTCCATGTCGGTCACCTTACCGCGCGTGCCGCTTGACGGCTGGTGAATCATCACCTTGGCGTGCGGCAAGCAGAACCGCTTGCCCTTGGCGCCAGAGCTGAGTAGAAACGCGCCCATGCTGGCCTGCAAGCCGATGCCATACGTCGCCACGTCCGGCTTGATAAAATTCATGGTGTCGTAAATCGCCATGCCATCATACACACTGCCGCCCGGGCTATTGATATAGAGCGAGATGTCCGCCTGCGGGTCAACGTACGCCAGGTGCAGTAACTGCGCCACCACGCTGTTAGCAGTATGCTCGTTAACCTCCTCGCCGAGGAAAATAATCCGCTCATTGAGCAGCCGCGAATAAATATCAAACGCCCGCTCGCCGTCGGCTGACTTTTCGATGACGGTGGGAATGAGGTACGATTTTGGCGAACTCATCTTATTTCTTTGTATTTAATTCTACTAATTTAGCGACCGTTTTATCGGTGATCATTCGATTGGCAATGTCGCGGTGGACATTTGGATTGTCAAACTGCTCTAGCATCTTCTTGTCGTTGCCATACTGTTGCTTAAAGGCATCAATTTGCGCCTGGATTTCATCACGAGAAGCCTCAATCTTCAATTCTTTTGACAATTCTGCCAACACCAAACCAGCCTTAACTCGTTTCTCGGCCGCTGGGCGAGCTTCTTTCTTCATCCATTCATCTTTATCCTTAAAGCCCTGAGTCTTCAAGTAGCTATCCAAACTTAGCCCGCTATACATCAAATTCTGTGTCAAATCACGCTCAATCGACCGCAACTGATCTTCAATCAGCAGCTCCGGTAGCGCCACCTTACTCTTTTCTGCTAATTTACTGACCAACGCGTCCTTAAATTTCTCTCCAGCTTCACGCTCTTTTTGTGCCGTCAACTCACGCTTGATATCTTCTTTTACCTCTTTCATCTCTGAAAAAGGACCGCACTTCGCAGCAAATTCATCATTCAATTCCGGCAATTTCAGCTCATTAACTTTATGGAGTTTTACGGTAAAAATTACCTTTTGGCCAGCCAAATTCTCTGCGTGATAATCCTTAGGGAATGTCAATTCAAGATCAAACTCCTCACCAGCTTTATGGCCAATTACACCCTCTTCAAATCCCGGAATAAACTGACCATCACCGAGCTTTAAGCTATATTCCTTCGCCGAGCCACCTTCGAACGCCACGCCGTCTTTTTTACCAGTAAAGTCAATCACTGCTTCATCGCCAGCCTTAGCGGCACGCTTGACTTCTGATTTTTCCGCAGAGTTCTTCCGAATTCGCTCAATTACTTCATCGATTTCTTTTGCTTCGACTTTAACAGCTTCTTTTTTCGCCTTTAATTTCTTATAATCGCCCAGCTTAACTGGCGGAATAATTTCAACTTCAGCCGTAAATTCCAATTCCGCCCCTGGCACAAATTTCTTGACTTCAACACTTGGTCGTTCCAACGCCTGCAATTTTTCCTGCAAAAACGCCTCGGCCACTGCCTTTGATAAAGCATTTTCTAAAATTTGCTCCTGCAGTGCGTTCGGGTTGACATGCTTAGCGGCCACGCTTGCCGGAACTTTACCTTTACGGAACCCTGGAACCTTAATATCGCGAGCTAACTTTGTTAAAGCAACCTGCTCAGCATCAGCTAATTCACTCGTACCCAGAGAAATCGTCAATTGAACTTTAGTATCTGATAATTTTTTTACAGTCGTCTTCATAAAGACTAATTATAACAGATATCAGATTAGAGCTCAAACGCCGCATCGTCGTCGCCATCATACCGACGATCTTTGACAATTGTCACAATTCGCTCCGAGCCCACCTTCTGCTCGTCAGATTCTACCAAGTTCCGAACCGTGTACGCGCCGCTCGCAATCTCATCCTCGCCCACAAACACCGCGAACGGAATTCGCTTTTTCAATGCCGCTTTTATTTGCTTGTCGATTTTTCGTCCAGTAATATCCAGCTCTGCTCGCACGCCTTCATCGCGTAATTTTCGCGCCAAATCATCCGCACCTGCCAGCGATTCTTTTGATACCGGAATGATATACACATCGGTTCGAGAAGGCAACTTTGGTAACAAATCATGCACCTCCAAAAACTGCTGCATGGTTGTGGCGCCCATGCCAACACCTACCGTCGCAATTGGCTCAACACCAAACAATCCAACCAAACCATCATATCGTCCGCCTCCGAACAGCGCCCGATTATTCTCCGGTGAATTGTCAAACAACTCAAACACCATGCCCGTATAATAGTCCAAACCGCGCATCAGCGTGACGTCAAACACCGCATTTTCAATACCTTTTTGGCGTAGCAGCTGCATAACCTCACGAAGTTGTCGCACGCTATCATCATCCGCTAGTTCGCCTGGCAAATCATCAACCGATTTCATGCTAATCATCTTTGCCAATTTCGGCAGGCCATCGGCTGCTTGGCTACCAAAAATCTCAATAGCTTGTCTCTTAAATTCATCGGCAGAAATCTTATTTTTCTTATCCAACAGTTTCATCATCATAGTCGAGCCGACAATGTCCAGCTTCAAGAACTGGCTCATCAGCCGATTAATCAATTGCCGATTATTCACTCTGACCGTGAACATGTCTTGTTTGGCACCAAAGTTCATAACGCTAGCGTGACTTAGCTCAATAATCTCCGCATCCGCTGCCGCACCGTCCACACCAAACAAATCTGCGTTCAATTGCCAAAACTCGCGTTCACGCCCACGTTGCGGCCTTTCATAACGCATAAAATTAGCGATGGAATACAGCCTGGCTGGCATAGCTAGCTCCTGACGCTTGGCGGCCACCATTCGAGAAATCGACGGCGTCATCTCTGGACGGATCGCCACCATTCGCCCACCACGATCTTCAAAGGCGTAGGTTTGCTCGCCTGCCAGCTCTTGGCCTGACTTTGCCAGGTAAATATCTAACGGCTCCAATAGCGGTGCGCCATATTCTTCATAGCCAAAGCTTTCCGCCGTCCTGTGCCAGACATTAAAAATGTAATTTTGTAGACGTTTTTCCTCCGGGAAATAGTCCCGCGAGCCCTTATAATTCTGTGTAGATAAACTGCTCATGTTAGCTCCATTATGTCATTATTTCTTATTTATAGCAATCAAAAACGCCGAGGCAGAACTCGGCGCGGACAATCAAAAAATCAGAGTTCTACCTCGGCAACACGTGTGAATGGTGGAATTTAGGTGAAATCATGGGGTTATTATAGCACATTTTGCTGCAGCCAGCAATACATCGCCACGGTCGCTGCCGCGCCGACATTGATGGAGCGGGTTGAGCCAAATTGCTCAATGGCGACAATCTTGTCCGCCGCTTGCGCCATTTCCTCAGAAATCCCCGGGCCCTCTTGACCAAACACCAGCACCGCACGACGCGGCAAAGTTGTCTCTGACATATTGACGCTGCCCGGGATATTATCAATCGCAATGATTGCTCTGTCCTCAGCTCGCATTAACTCGACAAACTCCGCTGTCGAACCGACATAATGCACGTGCAGATATTTATCCGTCATCATGGCGCCGCGCTTATTCCATTGCCGCCGACCGATGACGTAAATCTGCCGCACCCCAAACGCATTGGCACTCCTGACAATCGCCCCCATATTAAAATCTCGCTCGGTATTTTCCAGCGCAATCACCAAACCGTGATCTTCAGAATCCAACTCACTTATAATCTCCGATTCGCTCCGACCCTTAAATTTATCAATGACATTTCTTTTATCTTCCATCTCTGTTATTTTAGCAAAATTCCTGAATAAATAACAAAAGTCGAGAGCCTTCTATTGACTTTTTTACGCAAGTGTGGTATAAATTAAAGTAGCTTTCGTTGATGAGTTGAGCAAATCCTTGTCCGAAAGTGAACTTTGACAAGCGGCCAAAACACGAGATGAGGTTTTATTTCTTTTTCTGGAAGAAATTGGAAAGAGGAATGAGATCTCATCTCGTGCATTAAAGAATATGCCATATCACGCCCCAGTGAGGATGAGAAGAAGGGCAAGACAATGTTCACTGCTATCGCATACGGCGACGGGTACGACGTCATTTATCCCTCAAAGTCTCTTTCGGAGTTTAATCGGGAAATCATCTCCCGAAGGAGCGAGCTCCCCCGTATGTGGAAAGAGCTCATTGTCTCCTTCCGTCGGTACTACGCGTACCTAAGCGAAACGGAGGATGACGGCCTTAAGTTGATCGAGGAGCTTTACGCCACTCTCTTCGACTCCGACGACAGGAAGAACCTCTATCAGGATTACAGAACTCAGAGGCTGAGATTGAACAGAGATCCCGATCATCTGTTTGAACTCTATTACGAGTTCTTCCCGAACCCAGACGAAGTAGACCTCTCTGACGTTGTCGAAGAGGTCTTGAGGGCACATTACACAGCAGCCCTCGCTTCCTATTGGGTAATCAGACACAAGGAGCACTTCAGCAAAAAACAGATTCACCCGCTCGTGGTGAAAGTCCTGAAGCAGAGCTACATCGAGTTCTGGGTCCGACCTGAAGGATACGACGACTGCATCACGGACTACAACGTGAGCAGAAGGCAGGAGAATACGATCCCCTGGCAAAGCGAGCTCTTTGAGCTCGAAGACTTCTCGGATGACAGGATCTATGGGGTGGACCCCCATCCGGAGGACTGGAGGTAGAGTCCACGTCATGGATGTGTGATATGGTAGTCATATTCTTTGTGGCTGCTTGTCACACATCCCTTGAAATATGAACTTATGACATTAAAAATCACCCTGACTACAGGTGATTTTCTTTTGCACGATCATCAATTCTTGGTGCGGATGAAAGGACTTGAACCTTCACGTACTTGCGTACACTAGCACCTGAAGCTAGCGCGTCTACCAATTCCGCCACATCCGCATGTGGGCTACGCGTTATTATAGCCCAAATTTAATCTGACATCAAGCTTGATTACGAAGCTTACACCACGCGTTTAGTTCTGAGGCCAGCTCTTTTGGTTGCGCCTCAGCCTTCATGCCTGGATTGAAAATATTAGACGGATCAAAAATCTGTTTCACCTTTGCGTAAAGCTGCTTTTCATCATCTGGCAGATTTTTATAGATAAAGTTGGCTTTTAGTCGACCGTCACCACCAAAGCCCGCAAATGAACCGCCGTATTTTTCAACGATCTGCGCGATTTCAGTCAGTAATTGTAAGGTCTTCTGACGCTCGCTCACCTTTTTACTGTCAAACGTTGGATATAATGCGGTGTAATCACTCGAAAAGTCAATAAATACCGGAAGATTCACACCGTACTTTGCCTCCAGAGATTTCAAATCGCCGATGAAACTATCCATTTTCTCTGGCGCCATTAAAATCCCAGAAAACGCACGTGGTGTAATCATGTGTGGTTCGCTTGGGTTTTCCGCTAGCGCCAAAACCGAATGCAAGCTGAATAGGTCCTGCTCTTCTAAATATAGTGTTTTTATATCAACCGCTTCTGATGATTCCAATTTTCGCGTCAACTTTTTAGCTGCTTTATTACGCGCTCTGTCAGAAAAGTCATCAAAGATAGCCAAGACCACCGCACCCTTAAAGCATTCTTTTGGCGCCCACTCAACTACCTTACCAACGACCGCAGCCTGGCGGAAGAATCGCCCGTCAATTATTTCCACAGAAGAAGCTTTATTCTTTATTGCCAGCTCGACGGCCGACTGGGCGTCTGACAATTTCTTATACGAAGCCGCAACAACCGAATATTCTGGATGGACGAATTGAGCTTTCATAATGACTTCACAAATTATACCCAAGCTTCCCTGACTACCAATAAATAACGGTGTTAAATCGAACGAACCATCCTTTTGCTTAACCCGGGAAATTCCACTATAGCCTACAGTATCCGGTAAATCTGGATCCATCTGGGCGATCAACTCAGTATTGTCCGAAATTAAGTTATCGACCTCTCGATAAATCTCACCCTCAAACGTCGACAATCCCTTTTTCTTGCTCAGATCACGTCGAGATATTCGACCGGTCTGGATGACATCGCCGTTACTCAGAACGACTTCTAGTTGCTGGACAGTACTAGCAAAATGGCCGTGACTTCCAGACAACATGCCAGCAGGAGCAGTACTGATAGCACCACCAATCGTGCCATCCTCCGCCACATACCCCGTACGCGGCAACCCCAATCCTTTATGTGTTGATAACGCCGCGTTAATTGCCGAGAGTGAAATTCCTGCCTGCACGTGAATCAGTTGCTGGCGAGGATCGATACCAACCACGTGATTCATGTAAGATCTTTCGTCAATTGCAATGCCTTTATTTACTGCCGCACCCGTACCGTCGGTACCGTTACCTCGAACAAACACTGGCAGAATATGACCTTTTTCAGCCAATTGCGAGCAAAACCGCATTACTTTACGAATATCGTTCATACTAGCCGCACGAACAATCATCTCTGGCCGGCGCGCCACTAACCCATTGTCAATCTCCACCTGATTCAAAGCAAAATCTTGAGACGCAACCTCGCCACTCAAATGTTCATTCAGATATTTTGCAACCTTATTCATTAATCCTCCTTGGTCTATTACTTTAATTTTAGCATAAGCATGTGTAGTTGATAAGTGGAATTTGCTTTGCTATAATTAAGGGCGCGCTGATGTGGTGACTGCGTGGGTAACGTAAGTCATTAGTAGACACGCAAGTTTGCCCTTAATAATTAGTTATGCGGATGTGGTGGAATTGGTAGACACGCATGCCTTAGGAGCATGTGCCTCACGGCGTGAAGGTTCAAGTCCTTTCATCCGCACCAGGGTTTTATTTTTACGGGAGATTAGCTCAGTTGGCTAGAGCGCACGATTCACATTCGTGAGGTCACAGGTTCGAGCCCTGTATTTCCCACCATCATTGCATTTTTGTAAAATATATGATATAACAAAAAGCGTAGTATTTAATAATCTACACTTTTTATTATGCCAGAGAAAATTACTGCAAAAATCGGTGTTTTTGATATTCCGCGATCCGAAGAAGAAAACTATAACCAGCCCATAGGCCTGGCAATCTGTGGCGGCACGAAGGACATAGCTAGGGTTATACTATTGCTCTTGCCAACCACGGGCATCACAGCGACCTATATTCGCAACTACTAGAAGAGATAACCAACAAAGAGAGAATGCCTGGGCTGTATTTTAATGGAGTGGACGCTTACGGATTTTTGAATAACACAGATAAACTACCGACAGTAAATTATATAGACAGAGGCGATAGTTATCGAAAAATAGCAGCCCAAGCGCTATATACAGCCTTCATGACCCAGTCCCACCTTTGTATACCGGCTGACAATTCATTACGCTCTCTGCGGATTAGACGTAACCAGCTAGAAAAGGCAGTTTTTCAGACCTTGACTTAATATGTGGTATAATTAACGAGAATAAGGAGGTCTGCGTTAACATCAGACCATATTTTTATGAAGGACGCTAGCAAGATTCGAAATATTGCCATTATTGCCCACGTCGATCACGGCAAGACGACCATGGTTGATGGGCTGCTCAAACAGTCGCGCACATTCCGCGACAACCAGGCTGAGATGAGCCAAGAATTGATCATGGATTCGGGCGATCAGGAGCACGAACGCGGTATCACCATCACCGCCAAACAAACCTCGATTTTTTACGGTAATTATAAAATCAATATCATTGACACACCGGGACACGCAGACTTTTCGGGAGAGGTCGAGCGGACGCTGCAGATGGCGGACGGCGTGCTGCTGATCGTTGATGCGCAGGAAGGGCCGATGCCGCAGACTAAGTTTGTGCTGAGTAAGGCGCTGGAGTTGGGGCTGAAACCAGTAGTGGTGATTAATAAAATTGATAAGCCAGCCAGGCGAATTGCCGAGGTTGAAGACGAGCTGAGTGATCTATTTTTGGAGCTAGCGACTGATGATAGTCAGCTGCAATATCCGATTTATTATGCTATCGGGCGCGACGGCAAAGCGTGGCGAGAGATTCCTACCGACCCTAGTGAAGACGCCGGCCTCACACCGATTTTTGAAGCGATTATCAATGATATTCCTGCACCGAGCGTCACGGCTGACGGCGGGTTTCAGATGCTGGTGACCAGTTTGCAGTACGACACCTTTCAAGGTAAATATGCCATTGGGCGGATCGCTCGCGGGTCGGTCAAGCGCGGCCTGGCGGTTAGTCTGATAAAGCACGGCGAGGTGTCAGGTTCAGCGCGAATCGAGAAAGTTTTTGGTTACCGCGGGCTGAACCGCGAAGAGCTTGACGAGGCGTTTGCTGGCGACATCGTGGCGCTAGTGGGCGTCAGTGAAGCGCACATTGGCGATACCATTGCCGACAAAGAACAGCCGGAAGCTCTGCCGGCGATTGCCATCGAAGCACCAACGCTGAGCATGTACCTCGGTCCAAACACTAGCCCGATGAAAGGGCGTGAGGGCGAATTTACCACCTCACGGCAAATTGGCGACCGATTGCGGCGGGAACTAGAAACCAACGTGGCGCTGCGCGTCGAAGAAAACGGTATCGGCTTTACGGTATCTGGCCGCGGCGAGCTGCACCTGAGCGTCTTGATCGAGACCATGCGACGCGAAGGCTTTGAGTTTGAAGTCGGCCGGCCGCAAGTGGTGACCATCACCGAGGACGGCGTCGAAAAAGAGCCAATCGAAGAATTACAAATCGAAATTAGCAGCGAGTTCATTGGTGCGATCAGCCAGGAGTTGGGTGCGCGCCATGCTGAAATGAAATCGCAAGAAACCACCGCCAGCGGCGTTACCCGCATGACCTACGTGCTGCCGACGAGAGCGTTGATCGGTCTACGCAACGTGCTGCTGACCACCACCAAAGGCACCGTGATCATGAATTCCCTGCCGCATGGCTATCAACCGCTGGGCGGCAAATTGCCAAAGACCCGCGGCGGCGTGCTCATCGCCTTTGAAGCTGGCACCACCACGCCGTATGCGCTGCAAGCGGCCGAGGCGCGCGGCGAACTCTTGGTCGGGCCGGGCACGGAAGTGTACGCTGGGATGATCGTCGGCATCTATAACCGCCAAGAAGATATTGAGATTAACGTTTGCAAGGCTAAACACCTAACCAACATGCGCTCCAAATCGTCCGATGGCACAGTGCAATTGACGCCATTTACGCAGTTTAGTCTGGAGCAATGCATCGACTTCATCGAGGATGACGAGCTATTGGAAGTTACGCCAAAATCCTTGCGCCTGCGTAAACGCTACCTTGACGCTAATGAGCGAAAGCGCGCCGCCAAGAAGTAGCCTCCTGCTCTTAACAACATGTCACATATGAAAATCGCCCCAAGCTGAGGGCGATTTTCGTGGATGGAGTGAACCGAAGTTAGTCCACCAATGTTTCTTTGACACGCCTGGACAAAATGAAATAGAGCGACATAAGGGCGCCGGTCAACAGAAAAAGTGTGACCACAGCTATGCAAGTGGTGACGTTGTTGGAATCAGAGCTGGGCTCGCTTGCGGAAAGAACAATTTGCAAAACCGAAAGATATGCTGCACCCGTCATGTAAGAGGCAATTGAGAAATAGCGAGCAATTTTTTTCTGTAGGTTAATCAGTATGACTGCAGCAATGGATAAAATTGCAACGACTGGCGCAAAAATAACCGAAACTACACCAGCGGCAGTGCTTATATCCAACAAAGACCCAAAGAATACCAGTGTAAATAAGATACCACCGAGTCCCATAAGTATGGTTAAGAACGCTAGCCAACCCTTAATACCCTTCAGAGACTCAGCCATTACTACATACTGAACTGGCGCTGCTTGCGGCTGCGCGAAATATTGCTGGTTAACTGGCTGCTGCTGATATGGCGTATCTTGGGGTTGCGGCGCAGGACCATATTGTGCATTTGGATCTGGCTGCGGTGCGTACTGCGGTTGTTGTGTTTCTTGTTTTGCCATATTATTTTCTCCTATTAAAGAAATATTGATACGCCAATTATAGCATATCCTTAATGTCTTCCGGCAAAAATCCTTTTTCATGCTGAAAACCAGCCTGCCATTTGTAATCTTTGTTATAACCTAGATCTTTCATGAGCTTGGTTGGGGCGTTACGAAGGTGTAGTGGCACCGGTGAGTTTGGGTACTTGTGCGCTAGAGAAAAGGCGTCATTCATCAGATCAGTAATCTCGCGCGATTTCTGGCTGCGAGCTAGAGCAATGGTGCAGTGAAATAGATTGTATTTGGCTTCAGGGAGCCCAACGCGCTCCACCGCCTCAAAGGTAGCAACTGCCAGGCTCAGCGCACCATTACCCGCCAGGCCAATATCTTCTGAGGCAAAGATTACCATCCGCCGAGCAATAAACTTCGGGTCTTCGCCAGCCTCAATCATCCGCGCCAAATAATACGCCGCAGCCACCTGGTCGCTACCGCGCAGCGACTTAATGAATGCCGAGATGACATCATAATGCGCGTCGCCCTTTTTGTCATAGCCCGGCAAACGCCGCTGAGCCGCTGCCTTGACAACCTCCGGCGTGACCTTCTCGCCAAAACTCAACGCCAGTTCCAAATTACCCAAGGCTACCCGCGCGTCGCCGTCCGCCAGTTCCGCCAAATAGTCCAGCGCTTTTGGCGACACCCGCTTGGTTTGTTTCAAAGTCTTCAGCGCCCGCTTCAGCACCAATATAATTTCATCTTTGGTCAGTTGACGGAGCACCAGCACTCGCGTCCGGCTGAGCAGCGGCGTGATCACCTCAAAGCTCGGATTCTCGGTCGTCGCGCCAATCAAGGTAATCAGCCCGCTCTCGACATGCGGCAAAAACGCGTCCTGCTGCGCCTTATTAAAGCGGTGAATTTCATCAACAAACAAAATCGTCCTCAGTCCCAAATTCCAATTTTGCCGGGCATGTTCAATCACCCGTTCGACATCTTTCTTGCCACTAGTCACCGCTGACAGCTCAATAAATTCGGCATTAACTTCGCGGGCGATAATCCGCGCCAAGGTAGTCTTGCCCGTCCCTGGCGACCCCCATAAAATCAAGCTGACCGGCTCGCCGCGCTTAACAATCCGATGAAGCAACTCGCCCTCGCCCAGCAAATGACTCTGTCCAATCACCTCATCCAAAGTTCGCGGCCGCATCTGTTCCGCCAGTGGTACTCGTCCCATGTTTCTATTATACGCGTAAATTAAATCACTCATCAAGCTGCAGCTGTACAAAAACAGCTAACACCGATAAAGCTACCAGCATCCAGCCGGCAATGAAAATACTTTGATTTGATAATATTCCAAAAATAAGAGTTAGCAGTATGAGGACAATTCGTCCCACGGCGCTTATGACCGACCCAGAGCCTGTACGATACCGCGATGGCAACTTGTGTTGTATTTGCGCGGTAAAATAAAGAAGTAGCGCACCCGAAACAGCCGCTATTAAAACCTGTGCAGTGATAGTTATTAGTAAATTACTACTCAAAGAAAGTGCCAGCGAAACCAAGCCCAGAAAGATTGATAAAATTATATTTACCCGTTTTGAATTAATATATTTAACAAGCAATCCACCTAACCCGCTCAATCCTTCTATAAACGACCCAGCAATACCAAATATTATCGTTGGAGCCAATAGCGCAATATACCATAACTGATAATATTCACGATTTATTTTTTGAGCACAAAAGATCAGCATAGTTACAATCATCAGCCAAATTAGATTCTTACTTCTAAAAACACATTTGAATGTATTTTTAGTGTGTTGAATAAGTTTTTCATCAGCGACCTCCCGGCTAATTTTTGCATCCTTATATATCAGATGACAGACCATAGATATAGCAACTGGGATAACTGTTAGATAAAATGTCATTTGAAGCGAGTGGCTACCAATCCAACCACCCAGCAAATTACTAAATATTAAAGCCGCCCCGCCCAAAGTCTCGTATATCCCTAACGCTCGATTAAAGTTTCTAGCATGCCCCTGCTCCTCTAACAAAGCATCATAGATCATAGCCGTACCAGTACCACTCGAAAACGCATCATGAAAGCCCCAAATTACAACGGCCGCAGAGTACATAAAAATACTGTCACTAGCACCAGCCACCAAGCTACTAATCCCAAGAAATAATCCAGAAAGTACCATTGAACCTTTACGGCTCCAGCGATCAGCAATAATCCCCGACGGAATCTCGGTCAAAATACATGACACCAGCAGAACGATTGTAATTAAACTAATGCCAAAATTGTCAATACCGATACTTCTTATGAACAATTTTTCAGTTGAATACCAAAGCACAAAGCTTAAGAAGAACTTGCCATAATACAGCGGAAGCAGCCTCTTCATGACAGCTCTTTTCATGATATATCTAGTATAGCTCTTTTACGAAGATTTGGCGCTGACTTTTATGCCGACAATTACAGAATATGCTAAAATAGCATTATACGAATAGGAGGTATTTATGGAAATAATGATAGTAATTTTAGTCATCGTGGCTATTTATGTGCTGAGCGGCATAAAAGTGGTCAATCAATACCAGCGCGGCGTGGTGCTGACGCTGGGTAAGTTTACTGGCGTGCGCGAGCCGGGTCTAAGGGTGGTAGTGCCGATTTTTCAGACGATGATGATGGTGGATGTGCGTTCCACGCCAATTGATGTGCCGAAACAAGAAGTCATCACCAAAGACAACGTCACCGTCGGTGTTGACGCGGTGGTCTACTTCCGTGTGATTAACGCGCCAAAAGCGGTGCTGGAGACGACCAACTACATTTATGCCACCAGCCAATTTGCCCAGGCTGCCCTGCGTGACGTCACCGGTAACGTCGATATGGACGATCTCTTGGCCAAGCGTGAGGAGATTTCACAGCAGATCAAGGAAATTGTTGATGCCGAGACTGACAAATGGGGTATTGATGTCGAGAATGTCAAGATTCAGAACATCGAACTTCCGGGTGATATGAAGCGCGCCATGGCCAAGCAAGCCGAAGCCGAGCGCGAGCGCCGCGCCAACATCATCAACGCCGACGGCGAAAAGGCTGCTGCCGAAACACTGGCGCAGGCTGCCGAGATTCTGGCGAAAACCCAAGGCGCGATTAACCTGCGTACGCTAAATACACTGGAGCGTATCTCCACCGAACCGTCGCAAAAGACAATGATGCTCTTCCCGATTGAACTGATAGACGCAATTCGCGGGAATAAAAAGTAAGGAGTAACCATGAGCGAACAAAACCGTACCGAAGAATTTAGTGTCAACGGCGATCAAGTTGTCGAGAAGGTCAAGCAGCTTATCAAAGAAGGCAATGTCCGCCGCGTCATCATCAAGAACGAAAAAGGCGAAAGTATCATGGAATTCCCAGTCACTGCTGGCGTAGTCGGCGCCTTACTGCTACCAACACTCGCAGCACTCGGCGCAGCAGTGGCATTGATGGCGCAGTGCACGATTGCGGTAGAGCGGCGGGACTAACTTAATTAACTGTCAAATTGGTGCGGATGGGGAGAGTCGAACTCCCGTCTCAACCTTGGGAAGGTCACATAA